>Ga0255783_10000025_pt1 | contig 136793 bp, 129 predicted proteins | sample 011ome_22_FD_179981 | JGI IMG/M metagenome (GOLD analysis project Ga0255783, IMG submission 179981) | Coastal salt marsh microbial communities from the Groves Creek Marsh, Skidaway Island, Georgia - 011507BT metaG (version 2) | ecosystem: Environmental > Aquatic > Marine > Intertidal zone >... | reverse complement strand
CGCATCTGCCCCCAGCATCCTAGGCGCCATGTAGATCAGCCATTGATCAACGAGGCCCTCCCGCTCTAGAGCCCCTACTAGCGTGGGACCTGCCTCGATAAGAATTTCATTGGCGCCCTCAGCGCCTAGCACTCTCAGCACAGCTTTGAGATCGACACCGCTCTCAGCACTGGGTACCTGAATGTGACTAACCCTATTTGACATTGTTACAGCCGGTGACGTCTCCGTACGTGTAAAGAGATAGGTGGGTGTCTCGCCGCTCACCACTTTTGCATCAGGCGTAACCACTGCCGACGAATCCAGGACTGCACGAGGTGTAGGCCGGGATAGCGCACGCTGCCAGTCAGCATCCGACAGTCGATTGGCACATTGTCGCAGCGTCAGCGCGCAGTCATCGGCCTCAACGGTTCCACGTCCCGTGAGAATTACATCGCTCTCCGCGCGCCATGCTTGCACGTCCTCTCGAGCAGCCGAACCTGTGATCCACCGACTCTCGCCAGAGGCCATAGCCGTTCGTCCGTCTGCAGACATCGCCATTTTTACAGTGACTCTACCCCAACCCCGCGCCAGGCGCAGGAAGAAACCTCTTAACTCATCCCCTGCTTCCGCCTCGAGAACACCTGTCATCACCTCAATTCCGGCAGCCTCAAGCCGCGCAATGCCTTTACCTGCCACACGCGGATCAGGGTCGATGCAAGCGATTACCACGCGCGACATTTCGGCACTGATTAGCGCCTCAACACAAGGACCCGTATGACCTGTGTGCGCACAGGGCTCTAAGGTAACGTAGGCAGTCGCACCCTTTGCATCATCGACTTGGGAGAGCGCGTGAACTTCGGCGTGCTGCTGACCCGTGGGATGCGTGAATCCAGAGGCCAGAAGCTGACCGTCCCTTACAAGCACACATCCAACAGCGGGGTTGGGCGCGGACCACACACGGGCCTTGCGACCCACTTTGATCGCCTCCTGCATCCACGCTTCATCTGAACGCGCCACGTTCTTACTCAGGTCTGAGGATCCGCTTCGAGAAAGGCAATCGCGTCGCGAAACTCCGAAAGATCCTCGAAGCTTCGGTAAACTGACGCGAACCGAACGTAAGCGACTTGGTCAAGACGCTTTAGCGCCTCCATCACAAGCTCACCAACGGCGCGCGAGTCAATTTCTCGCTCGCCTGTCGCTCTCAAACGGTTTTTTATCTGACCCAACTCGCTCTCGACTGCCTCCACAGCAACTGGACGCTTCTCGAGTGCTCGCTGCAGACCAGCGCGCAACTTCTCTTCATCAAAAGGTTCACGACTACCGTCTTGCTTAATGACTCGAGGCATAACGAGTTCAGCCGCCTCATACGTGGTGAAGCGCTCGCGGCAATTGACGCACTCGCGGCGACGCCGAACCTGCCCCCCATCAGCCACCAATCTCGAATCGATGACTTTTGTATCATCGGCCCCACAAAATGGACAAAACATCGCTTTTAAACCCTCTTAGTATCCTTATTTTGGCGTTTTGCGGGATTCAGTCGGCGTAGACAGGGAAGCGCGCGCAAAGTGCTTTAACGTTTTCTCGCACAGTATCAATGACTGACTCAGGGTCGCTAGACTCCAAGCCCTCAAGCACGTCACAAATCCAGTGGGTCATTGTCCTAGTCTCCTCGTCACCAAACCCACGAGTGGTTATGGCGGGTGTCCCCAAACGTAAGCCCGAGGTAACAAAGGGCGACCGCGGGTCGTTTGGTACGGCATTTTTGTTGACAGTAATGTAAGCACGCCCCAGCGCGGCGTCTGCATCTTTACCGGTGTATTCTTTGTCTCTCAGATCAAGCAACATCAAGTGGTTGTCGGTGCCACCCGATACAAGATTGAAGCCCCTACTTGTGAATGTCTCCGCCATCACCTTGGCATTTCGAACTACTTGCTTTTGATAGTCGACGAACGCAGGGTCCATTGCTTCTTTGAAGGCTACCGCCTTTGCCGCGATCGCATGCATCAGAGGACCACCCTGAGCGCCGGGGAAAATCGCTGAATTCAACTTCTTATGTAGCTCTTCGTTTTCTCGCGCCAAGATCAGACCTGAGCGCGGACCACGTAATGTTTTGTGAGTCGTTGTCGTAACAACGTCAGCGTGTGGAATGGGGCTTGGGTATACACCCGCCGCAACCAGACCAGCAACGTGGGCCATGTCAACGAGTAGGTACGCACCTACTGCATCAGCAATCTCGCGGAACTTTGACCAATCCATGATGCGGCTGTAAGCACTGAAGCCACCAATGATGAGCTTGGGCTCGTGTTCAAGCGCCATAGCCATCAGCTGATCGTAGTCGATCTCGCCCGTTGCATTGTCAATGCCATACTGAACTGCATTGTAGATCTTGCCTGAGAAGTTAACCCCGGCGCCGTGGGTCAAGTGACCACCGTCTGCAAGGCTCATTCCCATCACAGTATCACCGGGCTGCAACAACGCGTGGAACACCGCAATGTTTGCGCTTGATCCAGAGTGTGGTTGTACGTTGGCGTAGGCAGCACCGAAGAGCGCCTTCGCTCGCTCAATCGCCAAAACTTCCGCGCGATCGACAAATTCGCAGCCGCCGTAGTAGCGCTTGCCCGGGTAGCCCTCTGCGTATTTGTTGGTGAGAACGCTACCCTGCGCCTCAAGAACCCTTGGGCTCGCGTAGTTTTCTGAAGCAATCAACTCGATATGCTCTTCCTGCCGCTGTGTCTCTAGTGTCATCGCATCCCACAGCTCGCTGTCAAACGATGAGATATTTTGTGAAGATGAGTAACCGTGACCGGAGGGCGTCTTCGCAGCCTGATTCATGGGGTGTTCTCCTAAGAAAATGTGCGCGAAACAGAGCGCGCAAACAGACGATGTGGGGATAATAGCGCAGCTAACCACAGCATGCAGTGGAATCCGCAGTTTTACCGAGAGTTGCCAAAGTTACATTGGCCACTTCGTAATATTAGTTACATAAAAATGTAATATAAGTCTTGGATCATCACGGCCCTGATAGAGGGGGCAAAGATAATGCGGATCAGTATTTTTGGCAGCGGCTACGTTGGGTTGGTGCAAGCGGCTGTGTTTGCAGATGTAGGTCACCGCGTTATTTGCATGGATATCGACGAGGCGCGCGTCCAACGCCTTCGAGCAGGCGAGGTTCCCTTTTTCGAGCCGGGTCTCAGCAGGATGGTCCTGCAGGCAGTGGACGAGGGTTTGCTGACCTTCACCAGTGATACTCAAACCGCTGTTCAAGAGAGCGAGTTCTTGTTCATTTGTGTTGGCACGCCTTCGGGCGAAGATGGCAGTGCTGACTTGCGTTACGTGATGAGCGTCGCAGACGGCATTGCCGAGTACATGAACGGACGCAAAGTCGTTGTGAACAAGTCTACTGTGCCTGTGGGTACAGCGGATGCCGTGACGGCGCGTATTCAATCAGGCCTTAAAACTCACGGACACAGCCACTCGTTCGAGGTCTGCTCTAACCCAGAGTTTTTAAAGGAAGGCTCGGCAGTCAGTGACGCGAAAAGCCCCGACCGAATTATTGTGGGGGCGCGGTCAGAAGACACAAAAGCTGACTTCAAACGCATGTATGCAGCATTTAACCGCAACCGCGACAAGCTAATGTTTATGGACCCGCGCAGTGCTGAGCTCACAAAATACGCAGCGAATGCGATGCTCGCCACCAAAATAAGCTTCATCAATGAGATCGCCAACATCGCTGAAACAGTTGGTGCGGACATCGAACTGGTAAGACAGGGCATCGGCTCAGACCCAAGAATTGGCTACCAATTCATTTACCCTGGTGCTGGCTATGGAGGCTCCTGCTTCCCTAAAGATGTGAGGGCACTAAAGCACCTGGCACAGTCTGAAGGTTGCCATGCATCCATTTTGACTGCGGTCCACGACACGAATCAGCGACAGAAGAACAAGCTCGCTGAGCGTGTGATGCAGCGCCTTGGCGCCAACCTCGAAGGCAAAACGATTGCTGTCTGGGGTTTGGCATTCAAACCCAACACGGACGATATGCGTGAAGCGCCGAGCCGCTTCTTACTGGAAAACATCTGGTCCTGCGGTGGCCAGGTGCGTGCCTTTGACCCAGAGGCAATGGAAGCCTGCCGCGCTATCTACGGAGATCGCGACGATATGACCTATGTGGGTTCTAAGGAAGAGGCTTTAAAAGGTGCGGACTGTCTCGTAGTCTGCACCGAATGGCGGACCTTTTGGTCACCCGACTTCGACGAGATCAAACGTGCGCTGAGTGAGCCTGTGATTGTCGATGGCCGTAATCTCTATGATCCAAATTATCTTGCCAGCATAGGTATCGAATATTATGGAATTGGCCGCGGACTATCGGTAGCTAAATATTGAAGACTCTCCAAGTAGGCTGGCGCGAGTGGGTTGAATTACCCGAACTCGCCATTGGTCCCATCAAAGCCAAGGTGGACACGGGTGCACGTACGAGTGCCTTGCACGCGATCGATATAGAGATCGCTGAACGAGACGGTCAGTCGTGGGTCACCTTCACCTATGAACATGAAGATGGCTCACTGGGTACCCACAACGAGGCTCCCGTGGCGGAGTTTCGTGAAGTAACGAATTCGGGCGGCCAAAGCGAATTGCGGCCCGTTATCAAGACCCCTCTTAAGCTCGGGGATGTTTACAAGCTTATCGAGCTAACGCTAACGCAGCGCGACAACATGGCATATCGAATGCTTGTTGGCCGCACTACCCTATCTACTGACTTTATCGTGGCACCCGCCGAAAGCTTCCTGCTGGGCGGCGATGAAGCAAATCCCGGAAACCCCGAATGAAAATAGCGATCTTATCTCGCAATCCTGACCTTTATAGTACTAGCCGCCTTTTCGAGGAGGCCGAGCGTAAAGGGCATGAATGCCGAGTCATCGACACACTAAAGTGCTCGATCGACATCACAACGGCAAACCCCGCTATTTGGTACAAAGGTGAGAAGCTCGAGCGCCAGGACGCAATTGTTCCTCGCATAGGCGCCTCAATTACTGATTACGGAACCGCCGTTATTCGTCAATTTGAGATGATGGACACCTATAGCCTCGTGGGCTCCATACCGCTAGGGCGATCACGGTCTAAACTTCGGGCACTGCAACTGCTCGCGCGCAAGGGGCTAGGCATGCCCGCCACCGGATTCGCCCACGACGTTCACAACACGAGACAGCTGATTAAATTGGTTGGGGGAGCGCCTGTTGTTGTAAAACTCCTAGAGGGAACACAAGGTCGTGGCGTTGTCCTTGCGGAGACAGGAAAAGCAGCAGAGTCAGTTATCGATGCGTTTACCGAGTTGAAAGCAGACTTCCTCGTCCAGGAATTTATCAAAGAGGCGGGTGGTAGTGACGTCAGATGTTTCGTCATTGGCAATCGCGTTGTTGCCGCTATGGAACGCGTGTCACTCCCAGGCGAATTTCGATCAAACTTGCATCGTGGCGGCAGCGCGCAACTGACGAAATTGACACCCACCGAACGACGGACGGCGGTCAAAGCGGCTCAAACCATGGGGCTCGATGTCGCCGGTGTTGATCTTATTCGATCGAGTCGCGGACCGTTGGTACTTGAGGTCAACTCGTCTCCAGGGCTACGAGGTATTGAAGAAGCAACCGGGGTTAATGTTGCGGGTAAAATCATTAAGTACATTGAAGATAATGTGGACTCGGCAAAGTCTCGAAGAAAAGACAAAGGCTAAAACATTGGCATAGGCGGCGTATTCGCAGGTCCAAACACTGCACACTAATTCTGCTCTAGTTCGCGTTGGTGTATCTCTGCTTAGTCAACGTTAACCTTTAGCAACGAGACAGAGAGATTAGCCGACCGCAGCGGCAACGATCGTCAGCAAGATAAGTTGTATTCTTTGCCTCATGCACTGTAACACCTGACCCTTGGAACAACGGCACCATCTCTATGTTCGTCTTTGTTACGGACTTTAATAGAACCGGATCCGCACTCCCAAGGTTGATTAACGATCTTTCAGAGTCAACAAGGTCAAACGTCGAGTCGTCTTTTATTTTTCTGCAAAATGCGCCTGTCGCAGTCTGACTTGGCTATGAACTTGGAGGTAGAATTGACGTTTTCCAGCAATCAGCCCAGTCCACACAAGGTTTGATACATGAGTGACAACAAACACGGCAAGAGTGGTCAGTACGTCTACTCTATGAATCGCGTCAGCAAGGTGGTACCGCCCAAACGCGAAATCTTAAAAGACATCTCTCTCTCGTTTTTCCCTGGCGCAAAAATTGGTGTTTTGGGCCTTAATGGGGCCGGTAAGTCAACGCTCCTTAAAATCATGGCGGGCATAGACACTGATATTCAGGGCGAAGCACGGCCACAGGCCGGTATCAAGATTGGCTACCTCGCTCAGGAACCGCAACTGAATCCAGAAAAAGACGTGCGTGGAAATGTTGAAGAAGGGCTCGCCGAGGCGATCGATGCGCTGGCGGGGCTCGACAAAATCTACGCCGCTTATGCCGAGCCCGATGCAGATTTCGACGCCTTAGCTAAAGAGCAGGCGCGGCTAGAAGACATTATTCAAGCCACAGACGCACACAACCTCGAGACTCGCCTCAATGTTGCAGCTGATGCGCTCAGGTTACCGCCTTGGGATGCCGATGTTACCAACCTATCGGGCGGTGAGCAGCGCCGTGTTGCGCTCGCAAGGCTTTTACTCAGCGAGCCCGACATGTTGCTCCTAGACGAGCCGACCAACCACTTAGATGCTGAGTCGGTGGGCTGGTTAGAGAGATTCCTTGAGGGTTTCACGGGTACGGTGGTCGCCATTACCCACGACCGCTATTTCCTGGACAACGCAGCGGGCTGGATCTTAGAACTCGATCGCGGTCGCGGCATTCCCTATGAAGGCAACTACTCCACTTGGTTGGAAGCAAAAGACCAGCGCTTGGCTCAAGAGCAACGCCAAGAAGCATCTCGACAGAAAGCCATCAAGGCTGAGCTCGAGTGGGTAAGATCAAACCCGAAAGGTCGGCAGGCAAAAAACAAAGCCCGTCTTGCCCGGTTTGATGAACTGAACTCGCAAGATTTCCAGACTCGTAACGAAACCAACGAAATTTATATTCCACCCGGTCCACGCCTCGGCGACAAGGTGATCGAAGTCGAAGGTCTTAGAAAGGTTTTTGGTGATCGCCTGTTATTTGACGATGTGACGTTTACCGTCCCGAAGGGCGCGATCGTGGGTATCGTCGGCGCGAACGGCATGGGTAAGTCGACCCTTTTCCGAATGCTGATGGGGCATGAGCAACCCGATGGTGGTTCGGTAACTGTTGGCGAAACGGTACAACTAGGATATGTCGATCAGTCCCGCGATGATCTCGACGGGTCTAAAACAGTCTGGGAGGAAGTGTCCGACGGTCTCGATATCATCCGCATCGGTACCTACGAAGTGCCTTCACGCTCGTATATAGGTCGATTCAATTTCAAAGGCTCCGACCAACAAAAGTTCGTAAAGGACTTGTCAGGTGGTGAGCGAAACCGATTGCACCTTGCCAAGCTGCTGAAGCAAGGCGCCAACGTGCTGCTGCTCGACGAACCTACCAATGACCTTGATGTCGAGACGCTTCGGGCTCTTGAGGACGCTATACAAGCCTTCCCCGGCTCGGCCATGGTGATCTCGCACGATCGCTGGTTCCTAGATCGTATTGCTACGCACATTCTCGCTTACGAGGATGACGGCTCCATTGTGTTCCACGAGGGCAACTACAGCGAGTACGAAGAAGATCGTCGCGCTCGACTAGGAAGAGATGCCGACGTTCCGAGCCGCGTGAAGCACCGGAAGTTGATGTAGGTAGACTATTAGAGCGCGGCAAGAGCAACTAACGAAGTCGGTCAATAACTGATCAACTCGATGATCAGCCTCATCTAGAGCACACGACATTCGGCACGTGCTTCCCTGCCGGGGTTTGTCTCTTTTGTTGCCAACTACACCAGCCTTCCTCGACAATCTGGGCCCTCAATCGGCCATAATCACAAGGCGTGAGGGTAGTCAGAACCTCAGTTAATCAAAGAGTGCAATGGCCTCATCAAGCCGCGAGACAGGTTGTACCTGAATACCAGGAATCTTTGTTCTCGGCGCATTGCCTTTTGGAACGATTGCGCGCTTAAAGCCGTGCTTCGCCGCTTCGGCAATCCGCTCCTGACCGCTAGTTACCGGACGGATCTCACCCGTTAGACCAACCTCACCAAAGACAACGAGGTCTTTGGGAAGCACCTTGTTACGAAGACTTGAGACGACAGCGAGTAAGAGCGATAAGTCACCGCTGGTTTCAGCGATTCGAACACCACCCACCACATTGGCAAAGACGTCCTGATCACCCACTTGTAAGCCCACGTGTCGGTGCAAAACAGCGAGCAACATAGCGAGCCGGTTCTGTTCAAAGCCCACCGCAACACGGCGAGGATTACCCAAATTACTGGCATCTACCAGTGCCTGAATCTCCACCAACAGCGGACGCGTTCCCTCCCAAACGACTACGACCACAGTACCGGGCGCAGGCGTCTCGGCTCGCTCCAAGAAGATCGCTGAAGGGTTTAGCACTTCCTTGAGACCGGCATCGGTCATGGCAAATACGCCAAGCTCATTCACCGCACCAAAGCGATTTTTCTGACCTCGTAGGGTCCGGTAGCGAGAATCTTGCTCACCCTCAAGCAGTACTGAGCAGTCAATCATATGTTCCAGCACTTTGGGTCCCGCGAGGCTACCGTCCTTTGTGACATGGCCCACCAAAATCAACACGGTCCCCGTCTGCTTAGCGTAGCGCGTCAGCAAGGCTGCGCAATCCCTTACTTGCGCAACGCTTCCGGGCGCGGAAGTCAAAGCATCGCTGTGAATCACCTGAATAGAGTCAACCACCAAGACCTTAGGCTTATGCTTGTCGGCGGCTAAGAGAATTTCATTAACATCGGTCTCTGCCATGAGCTGCAACGCATCGGTTTCCAGCCCCAAACGCTTAGCGCGCATGGCAACCTGCTGAGGAGACTCCTCACCGGTTACGTAAAGTGCCTGCGATTGCGCCGCAAGTTTGCACAGGGTTTGAAGCAGCAGCGTGCTCTTACCTGCGCCGGGATGGCCCCCGATCAAAATAGCGGAGCCCGGGACAAAGCCACCTCCCAAGACCCGGTCAAGCTCAGCAAAGCCAGAACTGAATCGTGGAAGATCAATAAGGTCAATTTCTGAAAGCTTCTGCACCTTAGCTGTCGTGCCGGCGAACCCGCCGCGAGACTTTGGACTCGTCACCGCACTAGCGCTTGAGAGTCGAACTTCTGAGAGCGTATTCCACGCCTGACAGGCCGAGCACTGGCCCTGCCACTTGCGATAGTCAGCACCGCAGTCATTACAGACAAAGGCCGTCTTAGTTTTTGCCATAGATCGCTCCGACGGGGGTGCCGAGACACTCCGAAACCGCTATGCTACCAGACCAAGAGCCACAGCTAACATCCATGTCTAACTCACGATTCATCCCTGAACGTTATTGCACGTTCTCTGCTCAACTAGCGGCGACAATTGGTCTTGAAGAAGCCGTCCTACTGCAGGGTTTGAGTCGTCAGTTGGACGGAAGTCGCGCGCAGAGCGGCACCATATCTATTCCTTCGCTGGTGTCGGAGTTCCCTTTTTGGGATGAGATAAAACTGAACCAGCTGCTTCAGCGCCTCGTCGATTTGGGAATCATTTCGGCAACGCCAACATCCGACCCCGCCATCTGGTCAACAGACTGGGAGCAGACACGGGAAGACCTCAAGCGAGATCACGTACAGGCATGGCGCCCGAGTGAGCACGTGATTGATCTACTGAACTTGAACCATGGATTAACGCGCGATTACATCCTGTCCCAGCTGAAGACTTTCGATCGTTCAGGCGACCCCAAGGGGTATGACAGTCGTTTCAGACAGCACGTTTTATCGGAGTGGCGGCACAGTCAAAGGCACCCTGCTTTTGCTATTAAAGAACCGCCAAAATTCGATAATCAATGGCAACCCAGTGGCGACGCACAGGAAATCCTTGCGCGCGCCGAGATACCCGTCTCGTTTTACGACAGCGTAAGGCCCGAATTCATTCTCTATTGGAAAGAGCGTGGCGGTGCACCCAAGGATGTAAACAGTAAATTCATACAGTTTGTTCGCCAGCGCTGGGTCCGCCACGAAAACAGCATTCAGCACAGCACACTACCTGAACGACTAAGTCCACAGTGGCGACCCAATGTAGCCGTATATGAAACACTGTTATTGTCGGGAATTAGTCAGGATTACGCAGATTCTGTACTCAGCGAATTTGTTGTTTATTGGGTCGATAGCAACGAGGTGCATACCTCGTGGAACGCAAAGTTTTTGCAGCATGTAAAATACCAATGGCAACGCCATCAGGAGCAGACAAGTGGCAAATCAACACCAGGCGGCAGAACTAGCCCAGCAGATCGCACGAAAGACCGCAGCATCTCCGACGACCTCAGCGACACCAGCTGGGCAGGCTAATACCGAGCCCTCGGAAGAAGCGATTCTGGATAGCGGGTTGGTCGAAGCGATCAACCAAGTGTTTGCGCTCTTTCGGCTTAATTATCACAACCAGTATTACGCCGCCTGGTCGGACGCGCAGCAGTTGGGCCAGGTCAAGCGGCTATGGCTAGAAGCGCTGGGGCATTTTTCAAGCGAGTTAATTCTTATGGGCGCGAGGCGTGCGATTGAGGGCAGCGATTATCTTCCCACCCTAAACCGTATGCTTTCGAGCTGCTCAGAGGCGCTCGGTGAGCTCGGTTTGCCTACAGCAAATGCGGCTTACGAAGAGGCTTGCCTGGCACCTAGCCCAAAGGCAGAAGCAAGCTGGACTCACCCCATTGCTTATCTCGCTGGGCGCGATACCGGGTGGTATTTACTGGCGAACCATGCTCGTAATGACGCATGGCCGGCGTTTCAAGTGCACTACAACCGGTGGCTGAGGCAAGCGCTTGCGGGAGAGACGTTGACGATTCCGGAGCGCAAAACAATCGACGCGCCACGTGAGGAGAGCGCCATGTCAACTGATCAGAGAAAAGAAGCGCTGTACGCGCTCAAAAAGCAACTAGGCTTTTAACCGAGGGTTCCGTTAGAAGCCCTGCTCACTAAGGTAACGCTCTAGCGACAGGCGCTCTGCATCCAGTGCCTCGATCAGACCTGGAGCCTGCTCCAGCTCACCTGCCGCCATTGCGAATTGCAACAACTTAGCAATCTCAGAGAGTTGACCGGCTTGAGCGTTACCACAGGTCCCCTTCAGACGGTGTGCCAAGGCGCGAATTGGTTCCGGCTGTTGCTCGCTCTGAATGAGTTTTAACTGCTCGATATCACCCAAAATTTCAGCCCGAAACTTCTCAAGAACCATTTTTACGAGACCATCGTCACCACCGAGCATCACCCGCAGCGCATTGAGATCAATGGGTGGATCTTCGCTAGGCACCGTAGTGCTCATAATCATTCCTCGCTAGGTTTTCAAATCGTGTGAACTGCCCTTGGAAAGACAAACGACAGGTACCTATCGGCCCATTACGCTGCTTACCAATAATGATTTCGGCCACACCCTTATCGGGAGAATCCTCGTTGTACACCTCATCGCGGTAGATAAACATAATGACATCAGCATCCTGCTCAATCGCGCCCGATTCACGAAGATCTGAGTTCACAGGGCGTTTATTCGGTCGTTGCTCCAGCGATCGATTGAGCTGTGACAAAGCAACTACCGGAACCTTAAATTCCTTGGCGATCGCTTTCAAACTCCGCGAGATCTCAGAGATCTCTGCTGTTCGGCCCTCGTTAGCACCTGCAACCCGCATCAGCTGAAGATAATCGACCATGATCATACCCAGAGCACCCTGTTCACGGACTAACTTTCTGACACGCGATCGAAGTTCCGTCGGGGTCAGCGCCGGTGTATCGTCGATGAACACCTGCGTGCCTTTCAGCTTCTCTGTCGCGCTAGCAAGTTTCGGCCAATCGTCTTGCTCGAGCTTACCGGTTCGCACGCGTGACTGATCAATGCGACCCAAAGACGACAGCATACGAATAACCAGTTGCTCAGCGGGCATCTCCATTGAAAAAACCATGAGCGGACGCTCGCTCACTAGCGCCGCATTCTCGATAAGGTTCATTGCAAACGAAGTTTTTCCCATCGATGGGCGTCCAGCAACGATGACGAGATCTGAAGGTTGTAAGCCGGAGGTCATTCGATCCAAGTCGATAAAACCGGTGGTCAATCCGGTGATGTCGCCACCCGTGTTATACAGCTCTTCGATACGATCGATCGCGCCTTTCAGTAGCCCTTCCATATCCCGGGGACCACCGGCTTTCTGACCACTTTCTGAAATCTGCATGATGAGGCGCTCAGCCTCGTCAACTAGCTCCTCAGCACTACGCCCCTCTGGATTAAAGCCTGCCGAGGCGATGTTCTGCGCGGCGTTGATAAGCTGTCTGAGCACAGAGCGCTCTCGTACAGCCTTAGCATACGCTCGAACATTAGAAGCGGTCGGGGTTTGCTCGGCGAGTTCTGCGAGGTATGTGTGACCACCTGCGGCGTCCAGTTCGCCCGTTGCGAGCAAACGATCAGATACGGTGACAACGTCCACCGGCTCGCCACGATCAACAAGTAAAGCAATTTGGCGGAAGATGGCCCTGTGCTCGGGACGATAAAAGTCGGCGGCCGCGACAACTTCGGCAACGCCGTCCCAACTATCGGACGAAATCAGAAGAGCGCCAATAACAGAGCGCTCTGCTTCTACAGACTGTGGCTGCAGCTTTAGCTTGGCAACATCCCAATCGGGATTTGATGCTGTCTCCATATCAACTCATTACCGATCATATCGTGTTGATCTTACCGAGCCTTTCTCGGCGGTACAGCATGCCACAGTTAAGAACTGTGGCGTAAGAGACATTCGTTACTCCGCAACGATTGCAATATTTGCTGTTGTCGCTACCTCAGCATGGAGCTGGATCATTATCTCGTACTCACCCAGTTCACGAATCGCACCATCTGGGAGGCGTACTTCAGACTTATCGGTTTCACAACCGGCAGCCGTCAGTGCTTCGGCAATATCACGAGTACCAACTGAACCAAAGAGCTTACCCTCTTCACCAGAGGTTGCTGCGATTTGCAGCTGATCCAAAGCCTGAATCCCCTCAGCACGCTTTTGTGCCGCCTCAAGCGTCGCAGCTGCAGCGGCTTCAAGCTCCGCACGGCGCGCCTCGAACTTCTCAACGTTCTCAGGTGTGGCAGGTACTGCTTTGCCCTGCGGGATAAGGAAGTTACGGCCATAGCCTGGCTTCACATCAACACGGTCACCCAGTCCACCCAAGCTACCTACGTTATCGAGCAGAATTACTTCCATCGTTTTTTCCCTCTAATTTGAGCACGCTGTGCCCAACCTTCTCTAAACTCATTTCGCCTTTGCTCGACGCCCTAAGTCAAGGAAAGCGTCTAGCAAAACCGCTAGTAACACGCCGACTTTCAATCCATCGACGATAATCCACAGCACGTAGCCGACTGCCAGAAACGTGCCTCCTAGCTGTTGCCGCTTTGCAATATGGTGGAACAATGCAAAACCAGCCAGGGTGACGGGAATTCCCGCCAGCGCAGACCAAGCTGCTGCCTCACTGTCATTAAGGGCTCCCAACATAGCAACGAGCACCAAAATGGCTGTTAAAACACTGGGCAATCTGAACGCCCTGAACTCCTCGCCAAATGCACCCGGCTTGAAGAGCACTGCCTGCCAATACCGTCCTAGCAACAAACTCAAGGACGCTATCAGCGCATTTCCGGTTGCCATCAAACCCGCAACCTGAGTCGTTGTGGGTCGGAACGCATTCAGCGACTCACCCGATTTGGGGGACTCTGCCTGAAGCGCAGCAATCCACGTATCCAGCATCGATAACATGGCCTCTAGAAAGGCCGTGTTCAACGTCAGCAACGCTAGGCCACCAACTGCCGATACCGGAACAATGGCCAGCAATGCAAGCGACAGACTTAAGGTCTGCGCGAGCACCACCGCGCCCACGAACACGGTACCCAGTAAGAAACCAGTTCCGTAGTCTCCGCTTACCCAGCCCACCAAGAGCGCAGGTAGCAGAGACCATAACGCCACCCAGCCGCCATCGCGCAATCCTTGCACCATGGTGACCAGGGCTATCGCCGCAGCACTGATCGGCGCGGCGAACACAAGCACTGAGCCCAGAACAGCTACCGCTAGCGCTTGCCAGCGGCCACGCATGATGAATTCAGCGAGGCCGCGCATCACTTTCTTACTGGTGAGCGTCCGTGTAAGGCAAAAGCGCTAGGTAACGAGCGCGCTTGATAGCTGTCGCCAACTGACGCTGGTACTTCGCTTTAGTGCCTGTGATACGGCTAGGTACGATCTTGCCGGTCTCAGTGATGTACTGCTTAAGAACTTCCAAATCTTTGTAGTCAATTTCTTTAACGCCTTCGGCGGTGAAACGACAGAACTTTCTACGTCGGAAAAAACGTGACATCGATTACTCCTCCCCTTCGTCATCAGTTTCGGCAGACACTTCTTCAGCAGCCTCGTCAGAAGCTGCCTCATCAGCTACTTCGGCTTCAGCTGATTTTGCTTCTGCTGCCTGACGTTCTTGATAACGTGACTTGCGCTCACGGTCCTCGTTCTCGGACTTCATAATCAGAGACTCTTCAGTCACCGACTCGTCCCGACGAATAACGAGGTTGCGAATAACCGCATCGTTGTAGCGGAATGTAGTTGTCAGCTCTTCCATGGCCTCGTTGCTGGCCTCAACGTTCATCAAGACGTAGTGAGCCTTGTGAATCTTGTTGATGTGGTAAGCAAGCTGACGTCGACCCCAATCTTCGAGACGGTGAACTTGTCCGCCATCCTTGGTGATCACATTGGTGTACCGCTCGATCATACCCGGTACTTGTTCCGACTGATCCGGATGGACCATAAAGACGATTTCGTAGTGTCGCACTAACGATTTCTCCCTTCGGTTGTAGCTGCCTGACTAGCAGTGCAGCAAGGAGTTAAGGCTCAGAGAGCCCGGCTAATTGTGAGGCGCGGAGTCTACAGAGACACAAACAAGAATGCAATTATCCGCTGCGACGTTGGCGAACGACTTCAAACAAGCATATTCCCGTTGCCACGGAGACATTCAGACTCGACACATCACCCGCCATCGGCAACTTAACCAAAAAATCGCAAGCGTCAGTCGTCAGGCGTCGCATACCAGGGCCTTCTGCCCCCATTACCAGGGCTGTGGGCATCGACAAATCTTGATCATACAACAACGTATCAGCATCGCCGGTGGTGCCAACAATCCAGATGCCCAGTTCCTTCAGCAAATTCAGCGTCCTCACCAGATTAGTAACACGGACAAGTGGAATCACCTCGGCGGCTCCGCTGGCGACCTTTCGAGCAACAGCATTTAGCTCTGCGCTGTTGTCTTTCGGTACGATGACTGCCGCTACACCCGCAGCATCTGCAGATCGGAGGCAGGCACCGAGATTGTGAGGATCAGTCACACCGTCGAGCACAAGGACAAGTGGGCAGTCTATACCCTTAAGGTAGCCAGGGAGTTCGCGCTCACCTATATCACCATCACCCTGTAGCGGCTTTATAACCGCAACAACACCCTGATGGCGCTCTGATATCATCGCGTCTAGTGTTGCTTTAGAGCTCCTTTCTACCGCGACACCTTGATTTTGAGCGAGTGACAAGAGCCCCTGAATCCGCTTGTCATTGCGGTCAGATTGGATTGATAACGAGATGATCCGCTCAGGCGAGCGTCGTAACAGAACATCTACAGCGTGGATTCCGTAGGCAGTTTCAGACACTAGCCTCGCCCTCGCCCCTTCGGTGCACCTTTAGTCTTGGAAGTCTTTTTGGGCCCTCTTGCCTTAGGCTTAGCCGCCTTTACTTTTGGCTTAGTCGCTGTGGTTTTTGATGTCTTAGCATTTAGCCCGTTTGCCTTAGAGGATTTCTTGTCTGATGAGTCCCTACTCGACGGCCTTCTCTCACCGGAGCGAACCGACTTCGATCGCCTCGAAGATGAGGCATCGGAGGCACTTGACTGTCGTCGCATGGACGTCTTATTGCCTCGACGGCCGGCGCCCGGCGTTACTTCGCCGACAATTTCGAGGTCAATCTTCCGGTCATCAAGATCAACTCGCGCTACCTGTACCCGAACAGCGTCTCCTAATTGATAGGTTTTGCGGGTGTGTTCGCCCACCAGTCTTTGAGAAGCTTGGTCAAAATGGTAATAGTCGGAAGGTAAGGCGCTGATATGCACCAAGCCCTCCATATAGATATCGCTAAGCTCGACAAACATACCAAAGCGCGTTACCGAAGCCACAACCCCTGCATATTCATCACCGATGTGGTGGCGTAAGTATTCGCATTTGAGCCATAACTGCACATCGCGAGTCGCATCATCGGCACGACGCTCAGTCATCGAGCAATGCTCACCTGCCGCCACAAGATCCACCATTGTATAAGGGTAAAGCGCGCGGCTTTTCTCTTTAGATAACTTCCGAGGCGTTGAACCCGTGCTGGTCGCCAAGCGTTTGATCGCTCGATGCACAAGAAGATCGGGATAGCGCCGAATTGGAGAAGTGAAGTGCGCATAAGCCTCGTAGTTCAAACCAAAGTGCCCATTGTTATCAGGCTTATAAACCGCCTGACTGAGGGAACGAAGCAACATAGTTTGAATCACTTGAGAATCATCGCGATCGCTCAGCCGTGATAACACCGTTTGATAATCGAGCGGAGTGGGGTCCAAGCCGCCTGGTAACTCCAGCGCCAACTCTCCCAAAAACTTGCGTAGTGCCTCTAGTCGCTCCGCCGAGGGCCCCTCGTGCACTCTAAATAACCCGGAGAGCTCAGAGGCTTCCAGAAAATTGGCCGTCGCGACATTCGCCGCTAACATGCACTCTTCAATGAGCTTGTGCGCATCGTTCCGGTTTACAGGAACGATCGCATCGATTTTTCGATTGTCATCGAAGATAATTCGGGTTTCCACAGTTTCAAAGTCAATTGCCCCGCGCCTTGCACGCGCTTGGCGTAGCACTTTGTAGAGCGCATGAAGCCTGAACAGGCCCTCAAATCGCTCCGACGGCACAGCATCGCACCAGCCATTTTCTAAAACCTCACCTACCTGGGTGTAAGTCAATCTAGCGTGTGAATGAATAACAGCCTCGTAAAATGCGGACTCAGTCACCTGGCCGTCAGCATCTATAAGCATCTCGCAGACCATGGCGAGACGATCGACGGCGGGTTTCAGGGAGCAGAGGCCGTTTGAAAGCACCTCGGGAAACATCGGTACAACCCGCTCAGGGAAGTACACAGAGTTACCACGATTGAAAGCCTCCTCATCTAGCGCACTACTGATTGGTACGTAATGGCTGACATCGGCAATGGCCACCCACAGTCGAAATCCAGACCCCTCAGTTTCACAATAAACCGCATCATCAAAATCCCGCGCGTCCTCGCCATCGATAGTGACCAGCCCTAGATGCCGAAGATCAACACGATTTTCTTTATCGGACTCCGACGGCTCGTCTCGCAACGCGCCTGCCTCTGAAAGAACCTCATCCGGCCACTCGTTGGGTATATCGTGTGCGCGAATTGCTACGTCAATTTCGAGGCCTGGATCCAAATGATCACCAAGTATTTCCTCAACCTCGCCCTTGGCACCCAAAACCTCTGTTGGGTAGCCGGTAATTTTGACCGAGACCAATTGTCCGGATTTTGCGCCCGCCTTAGCCTTAGGCGGGATGAGAACGTGATTACTGATTCGCCGGTTATGCGGCATTAAGTAGCCGATTCCACCCTCTTCCATATAACGACCAACGATCGATGTGTGTGCACGGGTGAGCACCTCTACAATCTGCCCCGACGGTCTTCCTTTGTCGTCGTAGCCCGATTCCGCCACCAACACCTCGTCGCCATCAAAGACCCGGAACATCTGTCGGCTCGACAAAAAGAAATCGTCCCCGTCTTCAACGGGCGAAGCAAAGCCATAGCCATCGCGATGACCAATCACCTTGCACTTTACGAGGTCCATCTTTTTAGGAAGTCCCAAGGCACCTCTGCGGCCCGAGATAACCTGGCCATCACGTTGCATCGCCCGTAATCGCTTTTGGAGGGAGAACAAGTCACTCTCATTAATAATGCCTAGTGCAGCCGCTAATTCAGACATCCGCATGGGGACATCACGGTCCGCCAAAACCTCGAGAATAAGCTCACGGCTGGCGATCGGCTGTTCGTATTTTTGTGCCTCGCGTGCGGCTTGAGGATCTTGCAAAGTTTGAGGCTCGGTAGGTTTTTTCAAAAGTCCGCCAATGAAGGGTAGTTAGAAGCAGGATGGCTCCTCGATATACTGGAAGTGTACGGCCATGAGATTGACAAATAAATGTTCAAGCCGTAGCCTCGCGATCCGTCGTTTTGCCTTACCTGCCCAGGTGGTGAAATTGGTAGACACGCTAGCTTCAGGTGCTAGTGCTCGCAAGGGCGTGGAGGTTCAAGTCCTCTCCTGGGCACCAACCTCAAAAACGATCGAGCCCACGCTACGTCAATGTAGGCTTAGTGGCGAGAAAAACAAGAGGACTATTACAGCTTCGCGCCCCTTATTTGCTAACGTCGGGCGATCGCGCTCGTTAGTTAGCTAGCAGCTATGCTGATTGAAACTCTGAGTCACCCTCTCCTTGTCTCAGAGTAAATCGCCACCCGCCGCCATGGCAGTGGTTCCGTCGCGCTCGTAGGCTTTGAGCACGTTTTTACCGACTTTCCATCGGTGCACTTCGTCTGGACCATCCACTAAGCGCTGACTGCGAATCGAGGTATACCAATCCGCAAGCGGCGTATCACGGGAATAGCCGAGCGAGCCATGCAACTGAAGCGCCGTATCAACAACCTGGTGCACCATATTCGCGAGAAAGATTTTGGCGATGGAATTCTCTTGCGTCATATCAAGGCCATTCTCAGCTTTGTAAGCGATGTGCATGAGCATCAAACGGGCCTTGTAAATCTCCGCTGCGCAATCGGCTAACATGAACTGAACGCTCTGGCGGTCCGATAACTTCTTTCCGAAGGTCTCGCGTTCAAGAACATGCTTAGCCGCCATATCCAGAGCGCGCTGCGCCTTGGCTACGTTGTGCATGCCATGGCGCAATCGGCCGTAGCCCAGACGATGCTGACCCATGTTAAAGCCCTGCCCCCGCCCCCCCAGAAGATTTTCTTTCGGCACCACCAGATCTTTTATTTGAATCTCACAATGCGCAGCACCCAGTCGTTCGCCCAAAGGTGTATGGCGATGCATCGTGTCGATGTTTCTGAGGATATTGAAGCCGGGGTTAGGGAGTTCGACAATAAAGGTGGAGAACTGTTGATGGCGCGGTGCATCGGGATCCGTCTTGGCCATGACGACGGCAATGTCAGCAACATTAGCTGACGAGATATACCATTTATCTCCGTTTAGAAGGTAGTTATCGCCATCTTCAATCGCCGAGGTTTTCATACCGGTCGCGTCGGAACCACCCCCCTTCTCCGTCATGGCGTAACAGACACGTTTCTGACCCTCGACCAATGGCTTTAAAAACTTTTCATGTTGATAAGCCGTCCCATGATGAAGCAATGTCATCATTGTTGCGTCGTCAGGACCCTGAGTATTGAGAGCAAGCGCCCCCAGCATAGACTCGCCTAACTCCATTTGCACAAGCGCATTCGCTAATGGTTTCAGCCCCATGCCACCCCACTCAATAGGGAAGAACGGGCACCATAAACCCTGCGCTCGCGCCTTTTGGCGGAGCTCTGCAAGAATGTCATCTAAGGTTTCTACGGAAAGGTTTTTCTCGGCGGGTATGCAAACCTGTTGTACGAACTCTCGAACTTGCGCGCGAACCAGTTTGGTCTCGTCTGGAATCTCAAAATCAATCATGGCACCAACCCCATTTGTTATTTTTTATTGAGGCTTAGAGTATGACCCGTTCCACTTCAGATTGAAGCTTACGCAACGAATTAGTTATTACACTCGAATGACGTGTCGTAATAGTGGGGGCTCGGAACAAGGCATTACTATGGGTTGACCTTATTGATCGACTCTACCCGCGACCACTCAACAGAACGACGCAAGAAACCGATTTTCACCGTCATACGCAGGGTCTGCTGGTCTAGCAATGTGATGCTTACGCTTTTGTAGTTGTCCAGCTGCGGAACATAGACCTCACCTTTCCAAACGTTGGCATCGTCACCCGTAATCAACTCTCTGACAACCTGAAAACCGACCGTTTGCGGTTGGTCATCGTTTCTTACGGCAATGCCGGTTCCCTCAGCGACATTGACTTCAATCCATACTGGATCATTGGAGTGCTTCCAGAAACCATCCGCTGGAGCGGCCTCCGCTGATACGACAATGACGAAAACGGCTAAGAGGGCGTATGTGGTCACTAGCAAGCCACCACGGGGGCCACGTCCGTGACGCTGACATCCACAAATACCTGCTGATACGTTCATTGACATTAACCGGATAATCTCTGCGTGCTTAGTGAACAATATACGACGAGTGGCGTCTGTAAGATGTTGTCCAAAGAGGTCACACTCAAGCGAGTCAAAAATGTGACGAATATCAACAGTTTCAGCCGCAATAATACTGAGTAAACGCAATACTTCTGCTAGGCTGGCCGCGTGGAAAACAAAAAAAACACAAAATCACGACGCTATGGTGTGTCGCTAATTGCAATCCTAATCGCAGCCGCGACCATTGCCATACGTGCGCAACCTGCCCTAGCCCAATCTCGGGGGGACGAGGTGGGATACCAGTCGGCTCAGGTCAAAGCCGCCTTTCTGTTTCGTTTGCCGCGATTTATACGCTGGCAAGACGGCAGGGAAGCCAGACATTTTTGCTTCGATCAAAACTCGGACATCATGCAGACGTTTGAGCTATTAGCACAGGCTAAAGACGATGCCACGTCGGTTTCTCTAGTGCAGGAAGGTGATAAAAGTACAACGTGCGATGTGTTCTTTGTTGTCAACGACGAGATCGCTAGCCTAGCGCCTAACCAGTTATTAGTGAGCGACCGGAAAGACTTCGCCACCCAAGGCGGGATGATTGAGCTAACGCGCAGAGGGTCCCGGCTGGGACTAAACATTAATCTCGACTCACTAAAAACCGGCAACCTAACTGCGAGCAGTCAACTGCTAAAACTGGCCAACGTTGTCGGAGGGGATTAACATGCGCGTCCAGTCCCCTCGCAATCTCTCTATCGAAAAATATTTAACCTGGGTTGCTGTCGTCATTACAGCGGTCGTGGGTTTGTTCTTTCTCATCGCTCTTTTGGTGATTTCTTTCAATAACGCGGTTGATGATGCTAACGAGCGCGCAAAAAGCATTTCGGATTTACTTGCTTTTAACCTGCAAGCGCCGCTCGCGTTTGGCGATATAGACAGTGCAGATCAGGTTCTAGAAAGCCTTCAACTCCTGAGCGATGTAAGTGGTGCGAGCATTTATGACAACGAAGGCTCCCTCTTCTCTGCATGGGGTGAAACAACGCCTCTAGACAAGACATCCTTTCTTGCTGATCGTATGCAAAGCGAAATTGGTAGCGAAATCGCTATTGCTGGCGAGACGCTCGGTGAGGTTTCCATCTCCTACTCACTTCGCCCAATTTATGTGGAGCATGGTTACATTGCGCTCGCGGCATTTGCGTTGTGGGTCTGTGGTCTATTCGTTGCAATCTGGCTCTCTCGATCTCTCAACAAGCGAGTGACCGAACCCCTCAATGAACTCGATGAATTCATGACGCGTGCAGCACAAACAGAATCCTTCACCGAAAGAGTTAGCTACAACCGAAACGACGAACTGGGGCACGTGGTCGGCGCACTTAATAATCTATTTGCCCGCGTTGAGGATCGAGACAACCGACTCTCGGAAATCATCGAGGAGCTTACAAAAGCGCGCGATGCCGCTGAGGCATCCGCGCAAGCCAAAACGTCCTTCTTAGCCAATATGTCCCACGAGGTTAGAACACCCATGAATGGCATTGTTGGACTGATCGATCTCGTCAAGCTCGAGGGGTTAAATGCTCGTCAAGATGCATGGGTGGCCTCGATGGCAAGATCCGCAGATGCCCTGCTTACCATTATCGATGACATTTTAGACTTTACGAGAATAGAGGCCGGACAACTTGAAATAAGACCGTCCGTTTTCGAGCTTGAACCGTGTATTTCCAGCGTGAAGGCCTTATTTGCTGATCAGATTAAGCGACGCGGAATTGAACTCAGAGTAGACATTGCCGAGAACGCACCCACGGTTCTTGTTGCTGATCAGGGCCGGGTGAGACAGATACTGCTGAACTTAGTAGGTAACGCTTTCAAATTCACTGAGGAGGGGCACATAACAATCGCTGCCACCTCGACTGACAATACGTCCCGTTTGAGATTTGAGGTGATCGACACGGGGATCGGTATTGCAGAAGACCAGCATGATATCGTTTTTTCTCGCTTCCAGCAGATCGAGACGGGTCTGACACGACGCTATGGAGGCGCAGGCCTAGGCCTGTCTATATGTAGCCAACTTGTTTCTTTGATGGGGGGAGATATCGGTTTCGAGTCTGAGCCCAATAAGGGTTCGTGCTTCTGGTTTGAAATCCCTCTGGAGGCGGAATCGCAAGAGGACGTCGAGGGCCTCACCGCAAATAATGAAGTGGCTACATCATCAATTGGCAGTGCGCCTTTTGCCGAGGCTAAAAACAATCAACCGCTCACCGTCTTGGTTGCAGAAGACTCCGAAGTCAACCAATTTATTGTCACCGAATTACTGAAGACACTTGGTGTCACAGTGACGGTGGTTGCCGACGGACAGCAAGCGGTTGACGCGGCGGAAACGACGGTTTTTGATATCATTCTTATGGATATATCTATGCCCGTAAAAGACGGCCTTACGGCTACGCGAGAGATTCTCTCCAATGCGGCCGATAAGGACTGGGAGCCTTACATCATTGGGCTTTCCGCGCACGCCATGGTAGGTGATAAAGAGCTCGCGATAGACGCAGGAATGATTGCCTACCTCACCAAGCCGGTCTCCCTAGAAGCACTAGCAGGAGCACTTCAAAGTCATATAGACTACAAAAAAAGTACAGAAGGTTGAGGCCTAGCACTATGAAAAATTATTCAGTGAAATGTGCGGTTAGCATCGCGGTTACGTCAATACTTGCCACGAACGCATCTTGGTCACAAACGGTACCCACTGAGCTTTTGGAGCTCTCCATCGAAGACTTGTTTGACACCAATATTGTCTCCGACTCGGCAGTCTCAAAGAGCGATAGTAAGTGGCATCTAGAGCTTGCCTTTACGTCATCTGCCTACGATCAGTATTACATAAACAGCTCAAAAGCGTCCTATGACGAGGTGCTTTTCTCTCCTGGGCAGGAACCCAGAACGGACAAAAATTACCCCGTCGTACCCACCGAAATCAGACAGGAAGTTACCGCAGTCCAAATTGCCTATGATTTTTCAGAGGATGTAACACTTAGAGGCCAGATCCCACTGATCCACCAGAGCACCGATCACATCTCTATCATCCCCGGTTACGATGAGTTCAATATTAGCTCAAATGGTCTGGGTGATATCGTATTCATCGCTGATAGCATAATAGCCCGTTCACCAAATAGTGTCTGGCGTGCAGGGGCAGGGATTAGCATTCCCACAGGCTCCATTGACGAGGAGGGCGATACCCCGCGAGCGCCGGGCGATCAGCAACTCCCTTACACCATGCAACTGGGCTCAGGGACTTGGGATTTCCCAGTCTTGCTGTCTTATCAAAAATATGAGGCGCAATTTACCTGGGGAATAGACGGTCAAGCACGGATCAGAACGGGCAAGAATGACCGAGACTATAGACTCGGTAATACCTATGGTGTGGGCGCCTGGGTTGAACGAAACCTTAGCAGTGATGTTGTGCTCGGCATCCGCGCTGATTACCTGTCTCGAGGTATGATTCGTGGCGGAGACGAGTCTCTCACTGTACCCATCCCGGGGTTCCCTTATCCTGCCCCCGTTGTCGATCCAAACTCCTTTGGCGGGGATCAGGTTGATGTCAGCCTCTACTTGACCGCCAACCTTTCTGAAAACTGGCGACTCAGACTCCGTTATGAAACGCCAGCATGGCTGGATCTTAATGGTCCGCAATCGGCCTTAGACCACACCCTATCAGTAAGCATCGCAACCAATTTCTAGGGCGCTTGTAGAGGTTTGGGAGCCTTGATTGAGCACCTCTAGATCGTGAAAAAGATCAGGGCTCCTCGTCCCGAACCTCCGATCGAGCAAAATATTTTATGAGCAACTTCTCTGCGGGCCACCTGATAACCAGTGCTAACGGCACAGCCGCTATTAACCAGGAAAGCCACCCAGCAAGTAGCGACTGCCCGTAGAGTTGCACAGAAAACTGAAAATCATCACTAAACATGGTTGCAATATCAGATGGATTGATCGCTGCCGGTTCTAGACCGAATACCCATTCACCGATGCGGATAAAGGGTATGAACATGATGATCTGGGCAGGGTAGGCCGCATAGTTGGCCACCTGAATGGCGACTTGATTAAGCTTGAATACCGCGGCCACCAACACAGCGAGCACAGTGGAAATGCCGAGCATGGGCGTCATCCCGAGCACAAAGCCTGCGGCGAGCGCCTTAGCCATTTTCTCCGCGGTGAGCCCCTCGTTGAGTAATTGCTTTAACGGTGTTAGTACACGCCTTTTAATAACGTTTCCCATAAGTATTCGTAACCTTTAAAACTTCCAAGAGTAACCTCTACGACGGGAGATAGGTGTAATGTCACAAACGAGCAGCAGCTGCGTTAGTTAGTAAACGGTTTTGGGGCGTGCTCCCAAGGACAAACATTCCAGTCGCAGTCCTGAAAGCGCCGCTCGTGACGATGATAGCGTCAAATCTTATCGCCTAACGACAACCCAAGTAGAGGAACACACTCGGCAGAAAAGCTGCGAAGCATCAATCCTTCATTTTTTCTCGGCCTTACGAGAGAAAGGGCTTATATCTTAGATAACCCTGAACTTGAAGTAGACTCGTGTACTGACTTAGCTGGCACATAAGCTCCCAGATTTTTGACGACCGGTTACTGCATTGAGTCAGCGCTCATGATTGATGAGAGTTCTATGGCTCTGTCAAGAATCGTGGTTACTTGAAGTTCAACATCCGGACTAAAGCGAAAACCCAGAAACGCACAACGTCCAAGTTCGATACACGCCATCATAACCGCGCCCTCATCGGTGCCGTCCCCCATCATCTCTGCAACGCCGTTGAAGAAAAGGTATTGATCTAGCTCACCTGCAGCCATCAACCCCTCGCAGAGTGCATCAAGGGGGGCTTTGATTTGTGCTACCACTAATTCAGAAAAATCCACGATATCCCCTGATCCTGATGACGATTACTGTAAAAAAGTGTGTCCAGTGCTTTGTTAGTGTGAGGACCAGTCACCATCAACCCAATGGATGAATTTGTTGCTTTATTCTCGATGCACAGCGCTGAGTCATTTATCATCGTCTCCGTTAGAGTTCACTCCGATAAAGCTGTCGAAGATCTCTTGCGAGTCGCTGAGCATGACGCAACGCACGTCCAGATTCTCAATAAGTCTAAGTTATGACGAGGCTAAGGTGTTCTACACGGGCAGTAAGAATCGCGTCCAAGTCACAGCGCTTGACGGTAAGAAAATCAATCTTCCATGGTCGGTTCTGCGGCCTTATTTCTCGACCACAGGCATGCAAGGGCGTTTTACAATTACCTATGACGGCAACGGGAAGCTAGTGTCACTCGAGCGTGAAAGTTAACGCAACCGCGCAATAGCACGCTCGGCACCGTCCAGGGCTTTGAAAATTCCCTCTCGCAGGCTGTCCATATCCACACCTTCAGTGCTCTTCTGTCCGGCCCGGTAGCGCGCATAGACGCCATGGAGAATGGCTGCCGTCTTCCAGTGATTGAAACCGACGTAGTAGTCGAGCAAATCAACAGCGAAGCCCGTGCGCTCTGAGTAACGCTGTGCCAGCTCGCCTCTCAAAGGAAGGCCCGGCACTGCGGTAGGTGCAGTGGGCTCAAGGTATGGATCATTCTCCATCTCAGGCCAGGCGCGTAGCGTGTAACCCAAGTCTGCAAGTGGGTCACCCAGGGTTGCGAGCTCCCAATCCAAAACCGCGGAAACTTTCGAATCAGTTGAGAAAAGGCAGTTATGCAAGTAGTAGTCGCCATGAACGACACTTGCCGTGACCTGCGCAGGCTGATTCTCGAGAAAATAGTCTTTGAACTCATGAGCTCTCCGATCATCGAGTTCGGCGTAGTCCACCGAAGCCACCCACGATCGATACCAGGCCTTTATTTGGCGTCCTATATAGTCCTCTTTTTTACCGAGCGAGGTAAGTCCGATCGCGTCAGGGTTGAGCGAATGCATGTCGGCCAATGTATCAATGAACGAATAAGCCAGCGTTGCGCGCTGATTCTCCGGCACCCATTCCAAAGTGTCTTCCGCCTTGAATAAGGGCCGCCCGTCGGAGAAACCCATCACGTAAAAGAGCGCACCGGTGACCGATATATCTTCGCAGAAACCAATGGGCTCAGGTACCGGAAAACCATGCGGTGCGAACGCAGCAATAAGCGACCACTCCCGATTCATATCGTGTGCTTTGGGCAATAATTCACCCATCGGCGGGCGTCGAATGACGGCTTTCTTGCCAGTAGCATCCTCCAATCGATAAGTCAGATTAGAGTGTCCTCCCTCCAGACGGGTCCAAGAAAATGGCGGCGCAAAATAGTCTGTATTCTCGGAAATCCACGCCTCTACGGCCGTGATGTCATACCCCTCAGCAACGCGGGTGTCGGCATGTTCGTTCTTATTCATCTAACCACTCATCGATTTTATTCGCCCCAACAGATCGTACTCAGGCTGGGGTCAGCTGCCAATAACTATTAAAAAGCTGATACTAGACTATGGCGTGATAAGACCGCGCCGCCCTACGTTGGAGTTCGGGTGACTCGCTTACGTGTCCAGCGAGTGAGAAACCAGACGGTGAAGAAGACAATCGGCGCTGCTATTCCAAGAACGATCTTCTGATCAACCTCTAGCAGCTGGGCAGCAATAGCCGCCTCCAACATAATCTCCAGCAATCCCATGGCGTAGTAGCTGATAACGAAGGTAGAGAAACCCTCAACTGCCTGCTGCAGACGAATTTGCGTCGCCGAATGATCGCCCATGGTTTTCATCATCGCGTGACTTTGACGGGTGCGAATGAGGTCCACCACGGAACTCTGAAGTGTGATAGCTCTTGTGACTCGCTGTGCAAGCTCTTCGATTCGTCGCTCGGCCGCTTCACAGGTTCGCATTGCCGGCTGGAGCGTGCGAAGTAGGTAGGCAGAATAACGAAGCTGGGGCAGGCCGGCATCTTCGCGTAGCTCGACCAAACGCTGCTCCACGATTCTCGAGTACGCACGGGACGCCGCAAACCGATAACTCGATTCCGCTGCTAAGTGCTCCATGCGCGCGGACATGTTGGATAGCCTCATAAATAGCGACTCGTGATCAGCTGTCTCACCCGACTGCATCAGCTCATCCATCAAAGGCTCAAGCTCGGTCTCGAGCTGATTAAGTTCTACCATCGTCGTACGGGCAACAGGCAGCCCCTCTACCGCCATCAACCGGTAACTCTCGGTCTCTAGCACACGCTGGAGGAGGCGACCGACAGCTGTGTCTGGTAATGAGTGATCAATCAATAGGATACGGCAGTAGCCCTCTGCATCGAGATGGAAACTGGTCCAGAGCGAGGCTTTACCGTCTACCACTGGCCCGCCATAAATCTCGTTAGAACCTAAGCAAGCGCGAATGAGGTCCATGTCCAGATCCTCAGCAGACTGCTTGAGCACCTCTACGTTCACGCCACAAACCAGATCGCCACTGAACACATTTTCTAGCTCACTAGGCGCAAATTGGCTGGCAGCCTCGCTGAAAAGCGGTGAGCCGTTACCAGGAACTAAGCAGGTAATCGAATCAGCTTCGGTGTGGCCCTCCCACTTGAGCAATGCTGCGCCCAATTGCGCTAGGTGATAACGACTATCCTCACTCGGAGCCGGTTGACCATGCCGAGCACAAAGCTTGGTGAACACATCACGGCTTGCTGCCGCTCCATTCGTTCGTTTTATCACTTGATGGGTGCAGCGAAAAGGTGCGGGCATCGTTGCGACAGGTCGTGCATGCCACTCGTTATTCAGCCGCAAACGTGACAAAAGAGAGTCTGATGAAGACATGTGAACCACCGACGCATGAAAAGAAAGTTAGCGATTTGTGGCGCATAGGGGCACCACCCCAGCATCACTAATGCTCGCAGTGAAATACGCATTACCCGCGAATCCGGATGGTTGAAGGACGTTATTCCAATACAAGACTCAGCGCCGCATCGAGAGTTAAACTGTGTAGTGCGGGTGGCTGAGCTACGATGCCAGCGGCTAAGACGACGATTCGGAGGTAGCATGCTTTATCACATCCTGTGCAAGGACAAACCTGGCCACTTACAAACACGACTTGATAATCGAGATGAGCATCTCGCCTTTGTTAATGGCTTGGGCGATCGGTTATTCGCAGCGGGGCCTCTGCTCGACGATAAGGATGATATGGTAGGCTCAGTGCTGATCATCGACTTCGACTCGGATGAAGCAGCAGCAGATTTTTGCGCTTCCGATCCCTATGCCTTAGCGGGGCTATTTGAAGACGTTTCAATTAAGCGCTGGCGGAAGACACTCCCTAATTGAACAGATCGAAGGTGTGAGAAAACTTTAGGATCCATTCACGACGTTTTTCGGTGAACATACCAACATCCTCATCGCGCGTTTCGTTATAGACAAGGTAGAAACCTGCATCCGCAGACGTTAACCAGGCAAACCGCACGTTCGCTGCGACAACGTCAGTCGCGTCGTTGTATTGAAATAGCGTTTGAAGTGATATCTGCGGACTGAAGGAATAGGTCATCCGCAAAGAGCCAACATTGACCCGAAGTGTTTGCGGATTCCCGGGACGCTTCAATTCGTTGAAGGTCCAGCCCAAACGCGCGTTAAAGGTCTCCCCCACACGGTAGTCTATGGCGGGCGTCAGTTGCACCCGATCGCCACCGAAATAACCACCTACTTTCGCCGTCATGCGCATCGAGAGTGGCTGACTGTCATCCGTAATCAGCACCAACTGGAGCTCTTCATCATCGTACTCCCCTGCTTCAACTTCGAAGCCTGGCGCAAATTCGAAAGGCTCGCGAACACCCTCATGAAGAAAGTTCACACCTGTGTGAATCTCAAAGCCTGACTTCCACTCCCAGTGATTATCGATGTGCCAAAATCCAGTCTCATAGAGACCGTCCCCTCCCCACCAACCACGAAACGCAATATGAGGTCGTAGCTCGAGGAGGTTATCCCATGAAGGGTCTCGCCACCGATTTAGCGTGAATAACCCCAGGCGCGTGTAATCCTTGCGACGCAAAAAGCCCACTTCGGGATTAAAATTCTCGCCGACATGAGTGAGGCTGCCCGCAAAAGACCATTCCTCCGTATCACTAGCTACCGAAAAACGTGCCGCCATATCGTCGCCATTGAGTCCAGGGGTGTCAGTCTTTGCTACAAAGCCCGACAGTAGCGCATCATCACCGAGGCCCAATTGCCCGTCGACCGCATAGGTGCGGTTGTAGTGATCGCGGCCACCGTCCAAAGAACCGCCTTCTTCTTTGTTAACCAAAAGAAATCCAAGACTAGATCGATTCTTAAATTCTTGACTAACACGTGCCACGCTGAAATTGGTTTGTGGGACCAAACCCGCGACCTCATCAGCCTGCATATGCAGCAGACCGACGTTTGTTGCATCGCCCACTTTTCCGGACAGTCGCAAACCGCCCTTGATAGGGATTGCGCTACCGTCGTTTGCAATGCCTATACGACGACTGAAGAAGAGCTCCATTTCACCGGGGTCACCCACGGTGAATTGAGCAGAGTTCTCCAAAAAGAAGGGTCGCTGCTCGGGTAAAAATAAACTAAATCGATCGAGGTTGATCTGAAATTCGTCGACCTCCACCTGAGCAAAATCAGTGTTGTAAGTGGCATCAAGCGTCAGGCTTGGTGTAACGCTGTATTTAATATCGAAGCCACCATCTTGATCGCTAAATGTGGAGATTCGATTTCCGGTTCGCTCGCGACCCAAGGCGTAGGGCGTGATTTTAAGGTTGCGCATCGCGGGCGTCTCTATACCTGCAACGCGCCCTGCATCGGCAAGCCGAGACAGGCTGTACTGGCGAGAAATAGGCGCCCAATATGCCACTTCGTTATTGCGACGAATCGTGCGCTGAAAGTTGAAGCCCCACGTCTGCACATCCTGGTTACCAAACCGCAGAGAGCGGAAGGGAATTTCAAACTCAGCTGACCAGCCGTAATCTCCGATATGTGTCGCAACGCGCCAGTTGGTATCCCAGTTGAGATTAAAGCCACCGCTCCCCATCATCGAACCGCTTGCTTGGCGACTGACCTGCGCGTCGTATTCAATACCGGCGGGATTGGTACCAAAGACCAAGCCATTTTGCTGATCCATAAAACTATCGATAATGAAACTGACGTTGTCACCATTCTCAAGCGAGGCGTCACGGCGACTATCGGCCATGATGATGCCCGAGGGGTCGTCGTCATAAGCCACGATACCGACGTATAGCGTGGTGTCGGTGTAACCGATATAGACCTCCGTCTCCTGCGTCGAGCGTGCCCCCTCCACGGGCCTTTGTTGCCAAAAACCGCTCAGCGAGGGTTGTCCCCATACTTCATCGCCAAGCACTTCACCATCCAAGACAGGAGCGACTTCCAAACGAACAGCGTTTGCGCTCGGCGCAGCAAATGTCGCGGAGCTCAGGCTAAAACCAAAAAACGACAGTAAAAAGAAATAAAAATACCTAGCAAACACAACCAGTAGATCCGCAAACAGTTTCGACAAAGCACGTGCAAGAACGCACATTCCAATTAGTTATAAAGATAGCACTAAAGTACTTTATGTTCCTGATATTTCCTACATGCGGCGTAGATAAATAGAAGCGAAATGATACGTTTGCGCGCAAATGCCCCGATCACGCTCGTTTGTCAAACTGAGATAAACACCCTCATGACGACATTGATAGTAGTGTTACGAAGCCTCTGGATCGTTGAATCGACCCTTGGGTCCTTCCGTCCTCAATCCCACTCTATAAAAAGCTCTTTTTCTTCTGCCGACGCAACCGCAAGCTCTGCGGCGCGCGCGCCAAAACGCGCGGACACCTGATCACGTTTGATCTTAAGCGTAGGCGTCAGAACGCCGTTTTCAATACTCCATGGCTCGTAACTTAGAATGGCGCCGCCCAACCGCGCATGTTTATCGACGCTCTCGTTAATCGTTGCAACCGTGGACAGCACCGACGCCTCTATTTCAGCGCGAGGTGCATCACGCATCGTTTCAGAAACGACCGCCACCATGACTGTTTTCGTCATCCCAAGTCCCAGCAAACACTGCTGCTCAACATAATTATTATCGGCAAACTGCGCTTCGATCGGCGTCGGCGCTACAAACTTCCCCTGAATGGTTTTGAAGTACTCTTTAATGCGACCAGTAAGATACAGAAAGCCATCTTCATCCTGCTTAAATCGGTCTCCCGTATGCAGCCAACCATCCTGAATCAACTCAGCGGTTTTATCAGGCTGCTTGTAGTAACCAGGGGTGCAGCCATCTGCTCTAATAGCGAGCTCACCGGCGTCAGTAATCTTGATATCAACACCCGGCAAAGCCTTGCCCAAAGAGCCAAGGCGTCGCTCCCCTTCACGGCTAATGATTAAGCTCATAGCTTCGGTTTGACCAAAGCCCTCCATTAGCGAAACACCCACGCTGTCCCACCACTCCATCAAAGGCGCGGGTAATGGAGCAGATCCCGTTAAATGAAACTCACAGCGATCCAGTCCAAGTGCCACTTTCACCGTAGCCGCCATCTTTTCAGGATCAGCTGCAAGGCTCGCGTCAAAGGTTTCACGACCGCCAAACTGTGCAATCACGGCTTGCTGCAACTGCTCCCACACGCGAGGCGCACCGAAAAAGAACGTTGGACGTGTTCGCTGCATATCACGACCAAGAAACGCGAGGCTCTCGTTGAAATCTACAGGTGCGCCTCTGCACAACGCGGTGAATTCAATAACTTGTCTCTCAGCCAAATGGGAGAGTGGTAAGTACGAGAAATAGATTGGCTCGGCCTCAATACCCAAAAATTCGCTTCCGCGTCGAATTGGAACGATATTACTGTCGTGAGTTTGGATAACACCCTTGGGCCTGCCTGTTGTTCCAGAGGTAAAGATGAGCGCAATCATGTCGTCGTGCTTAGGGGCAAATGACGGGCTTTGCCCGTCACCTTCCGCAACAAGTTGATCCCAGGTAAGTGACGCCTCAGGCACATCGACGCCAGGCAGGCTGATAACATCGACATCCGCATGCAAGACATCCCGAACCTTGGGCCAGTTCTCTGCTTCGCCGACAAAAATTACTTTCGCCTCGCTGAATTCAGCGATGTATTGGGCAACGTCTGCGTTAAGCGTAGTAAACAGACCAACACTTACATTACCCGAGGCCATGATCGAAAGATCAGCGAAAAACCAGTGCGCGCGGTTATGCGAAAGGAGAAGGATTTTAGTATCTCTGGCGTAACGCGCTTCGAGAGCTGAGGCTACCGCATGGATCTGACGGCGGCTCTCGGACCAAGTGTAGTCTTCACTGCCCTCGCTCTTGAGATCACGGAGCCAGATCTCATTAGGCTTCTCGGAAGCCCACTGATCGAGATAGGCCATGAGCGTGTCATGTTCAAGCATACCGTCTCCTGCCATTCTTTTTATTTTGTTCTATTGGCTAACTTTTCACTCGCTGTTGACCACATAGTCTTTGCTATCGGCGATTCGACATCGACCCTACATTTCAGGATGCCATATCTCGTTACGAAGACAACAATGGTCTGCCGACTTTCACCTCAGTTTTGGAAAATCTCGCAATAGGACTGAACTGAACTGAACTGAACTGAACTGAACTGAACTGAAGGTTATGGATCAGAATCACAACCGGGAGCAAGGGACAATACGATTAAAATCCGTTAACTCAGCAGCACCGCCGATCAGGCCATAGTTCTTACCTGCCTCGTCAAAGGGCACCAAAAGTAGCGTCGCTGGATCCATGAGGAATGGCTCAGACGGCGGGGTGAAACTATTCCGATAACGAACCGTGCTACTTATGCGAACTTCATCGATTAGTCCATTGAACACCTCATAATAACCATCGCAACAATTGTTCCCACCAATCGCTACATTCTGGTAACCCAACTGTGCGGGGCGCCCTCTCATCGCCTGCTCAGCAACCAGTTCCCCAGCAAGAAATAGCCGCATAAGTTGGCCATCAAACGTAGCAGCAACGTGCACCCATTCGTTCTTTGGAACCGGTGTGTTGGAGAACAACAAACGAGCATTACTTAAGGTGCCATCAACGGAGAACCAGCTTCTGAGCAACCCCTCTTTGTTAATCGAGAGACGATATTCACGCCCTCTACCATTACCCGAATACTTATCGACCAGAATACCTGAACGAACGTAGCCCTCAGTAAAGATCCGCGCTTCAATAGTGAAAGCCTCGTCAAGATACAGCTCTTGAGTGCCATCGATGGTGATCGCTTGAGAACCCTTATATGGGTCGAAATCGGCAACCGCTGAGCAAAATGGCGAATCGTCACTCATTAAAATAGGACTGCCACAAATCTCAGCCGTACCACGACAAGTATTAACCACCTTATTAAGCGCAGTCGTGTTAGAGCGAGACCCCTCATCTACACCTTCTCCGGATAGGTTAAGAGTATCCACAGTAACCGCAGAGACGTTAGAGGCACTTAAAACAATGGCGATCTCAAGGTCAGACGTACCCGACTCTTGAATGGCAATCCTGTATCCGCCGGGCATGGGCTCAAACGGCAGCTGTAACTCGACAGCGCGCAGACTGGCTTTACTAATCTTTGGCTCGAGGCGATACGGCGCGTCGTCAGCACTGAAAAAAAACCGCATTTCCGCAAGATTTGGGAAGGCTCCGTAAATCGTAATTACTGAGCCATCAATCCTGACTTGGTGAATATTAAATGAATGATCAGCCGAGCAAAATCCGCTAAGGATGCTGAGCAATAAAAGACAAACTGCGCGCAGGGCCGGACTCAACTTTCCACCCGATCTCATCATGCGGGGGCTCTACTCAAACTCTCAGCTGATCTCATAAACTTATCGACTCGGGAACCTGTGCAGACATTTTCTCAAAAGATATAGAAACAAACTATTGTCGAGGAACGTGGCTGATTCAGGCTCGCCGCCCGCACGTGAAGTAACACCAATTGATACAAACTACCAAAACCACTAAACGATAGTCATTAGAAATGCAGGTTTCGTGACAATTTGAACAAAACCCGATTCAGGATACGCAAAATCCCAAGTTGTACACGTGATACAACTCAGTTAGTAGCACGCTTCGATTCAGAAAGGGAGCTATTCAAAAAAAAGCGATTTATAAACGGAGTGATTGGCCATAGAGAGTGAAAAGGTGGGCATCGATCAAACCCGGAAGCACCCAGTGACCCCAGTGGCCATACCAATTTGCCGAGCGCCTAAATGGTCAGTACTTCAACTCACAACAGCATCATTGCGCAACTTTGCGATTGCCTCAGGACTCAAACCGAAGCTCTCCAGTACATCGTCAGTATCCTGACCGTGGGTGGGAGCACCAATACCAGGCTCGAGCCGCTCACCGCCAAACATCGGTGGCGCTAATATACGACGCGATCTCCCAGCGATATGATGATCATAAATATCCACCGTGCCATTGGCCGCGAGCTGGTCTTGCGCCAGCACCTCTTCGCGGGTCATTACCTTCGCACAAGGGACATCCGCTCGACGCAAGCGATTCACCATATCAGCGCAAGACATTGCGCAGCAGCGTGGCGCAACCTCAGCCTTTAACTCGCGGATGTTACGCATCTGATTTTCAAATGTGTCGAATCGAGGGTCTTCCAGCAAATGCTGCATGTCGATAGCGGTAAGAAAGCGCTTCTGAATCTCATAGCTACCCAGAGAAATAATGACGCTGCCATCGCTACAGAGCCATGGGTCATAGAGAATATCAATGAGCATTGGCCCCCGCTCATGATCCTCGCTCAGTAAGGTGTCGTTCTGGAAGCCGTCGAGGAAAATAAAAAATAAGCCTGAGTCAATCATCGATAAATCGACGTGCTGCCCCTCGCCTGTGCGCTCCCGCATGAACAGTGCACTGGTAACCGCCTGGCAGGCGGTATAACCGGTGATCTTGTCGCACAACAGTGTCCGCATGAAGGCAGGTTGGTCGCCTTTGCCTTGAGTTGCGGCGACACCTGCGTGTGCCTGAATCATAGGGTCATAGGCAGGCGCGCTACTCAAAGGTCCCTTGGTGCCAAACCCTGAGATTGCTGTATAGATCAGTCGAGGATTGATTGAGCGGAGAATCTCAGAACCGAGGCCAAGCTTATCCATAACACCGGGTCTAAAATTGTGAATAACGACATCAACTGATGGAATCATAGACTTAATGGTCTCAACACCGTCTGGCGACTTGAGGTCAATTCGCAGAGACTCCTTTCCGCGATTACAGTTTGCGAAGAGCGCAGAGATATCGGCCTTTCTGGCACCGATATAGCGCATAGGATCGCCCATTTCCATCGGCTCAACTTTGATGACTCGAGCTCCTTGCTCGGCCATCATCATCGAGGCAAGAGAGGCCGTAATCATGGTTGAAAACTCAAGGATAGTGACGGATTCAAGCGGTTTCATATCGACACCTCAACATGTGCTCTGTGGTTATTTTTCTTGGTTAGTCACACGCTAGTGCTGCGCCAGCGAACAATCAAGCGGAACCTATTAATCAGCACCCAAACCAAACCGACAGTGGGTACACGTCCGAGAACAAAAGAGAAGGAAAAGCCGAAGGCAGAAATAAAGTTAGCACTGTGAAATCAAATGTGACCACACCCCTTTACCGCTCGCACGAAAAGAGTAAGGTGATAAAAACCCAAGGATGGGCAATAACAACAAGGAAGTTATCATGAGACTACATGCTTTAAGCAGCGACGCGCCTGCGTCAAAGGACCCCCAGAACAACAATGCCAACCTCGTGCCACTTGCATGGGGTAATGGTGAGGATGTATTTGCACTGCGACTTCGGCAGAGCCCACCCAAGCCACCGGAACGACTGCTGGCACTTATTGATACTCACCACAACGAAGCACTATCGCGAACAACGCTACGAGTAATCGACGCACTACTCACCGGTGACTTGAGCCGTATCAGATCAGACACACTCTCAGATAGTCTTCGAATAAGCCCAACAACGCTTAGACGACGATTAAGCAGGGACTCTTTGACCTACCAAAAAATATTAGATGCAGTGCGGCGTTATCGTTGCGAAGAGATTTTGGCGGGCGATTGGGCTCCGGGAAAGTGTCTTGCATGGGATTTAGGCTACGCCGAGGTGAACAGTTTTTATCGCGCCTTCAGACGGTGGACCGGGTGTAACTACAGTGAGGTCAAGTTACTGTTAGTTTAGCTCTCGCCAAAAACCAGAGTGGCAAAAGCTCCCGGCCGAAGTCCTATTACCAATCTACCCACTTGAGCATCCTTGTTTATGCTGCAATAGCGGCACGAGTGACTAGAGTTAAAAGAGGCAGCTGGCGAGGGTCTCGGCCTAATATCCTTTTGCGAGCATGCGCACCGGGGCCTATTTACTCAAGTATCTTCGTCGAGAACCGAGGGCTCGGTGGCGAGGTCGTAAAGCGAGGTTAATGGCTCACTGGAGACGCCATCAAACCAAAGCGCTAAAAAATTCAAATCAACCGCTGGTTTTAGCTACTAAATTTTTAAGCGCTTGCCTCAGAGCTATCCGAAATGACGGGATCAAAACGCCCCAGTTGCTTAGCTATCCAATAACCCACCCACTCGTGGATGGCAGCCGTTGATGTATCTAAATGTTTGATCTGTGGCATCCAACCTGGAACAGCATCGGAGTAACGCGGTACACGATGGTCAGTGGGCGCTGCAGTGACGAGGAAGCCTTGTGCGGCGAAATATGCCACCGCGCGGCGCATATGAAGCGAGGAGGTTACCAGAAGAATGTGCTGTGAGCCGGCGCCCGTGAGCGTCGCAACCTCTCGGGCGTTACCCTCTGTGTTTAGGCTCTTCTCCTCCAAACGAATGGCCGCGGCGGGCACCCCCAGTCGCTTCAGTAACTCAGCCATGCGAGTCGCTTCAGAAATCGGGCCCTGTGTACTGCCGCCACTTACAATAATGCTAGATGCCTTTTTGGCTTGCCACAGCTCCGCCGCGGATATCACACGATCTGACGCGTGATTCAAATTCCCCCAGCGGCCATAGACTCCCGCGGCGTCAATACCACCACCCAAAACAACGATAGTGTCACCCTCTGGGAGTTCCTCGGGAGAAAAAGCGGGGTATCGTGCTTCAAGTGGCTTCGCGATTGCCTCAACGCCAAATTCGGTTGATGGGTAATAAAGCACCACCAAAGCGAAAAAAGTATAAAGGCCGGCTGCAGCCCGATTGCCGCGAAGTTGCCCCAGTAACGAAAGTCCAATCAGAAAGACGCCAAGCGAAAGCGGATAAAAAAATAGCGAGAGAACTTTGGTTAGGGTGAACATCAGGCGTAGGGATTTCTCAATACAATAGTCTCTGCACGATCGGGTCCCGTTGAGATAATGTCAATGGGGGCTCCTACGAGAGCTTCGAGACGTTTAATGTAACTCACTGCAGCCTCAGGGAGATCTTCGACACGCTGTGCGCCCACAGTGGACTCGCTCCAACCTGGGACTTGCTCGTATACCGGGTGCAGATCATCATAATTTTCCGCCCCGCCTGTCACTCGATTTCCCATAGCATCTGTGTAGCCAACACAGATTGAGATTTGCTCAAGCCCATCTAATACGTCTAGCTTTGTCAGGCATATTCCCGAGATAGAGTTAATCTGAACAGCTGCTTTCAACGCGACAGCGTCGAACCATCCGCAGCGTCGTGGACGTCCAGTCGTTGCACCGAACTCGTGGCCACGCTCAGCGAGGCGAGCACCGATATCGTCAAAGAGCTCTGTTGGGAAGGGACCTGAGCCTACGCGTGTTGTGTATGCCTTAGTAATCCCTAAGACATAGTCGAGATAAAGAGGACCAAACCCTGAACCTGTCGCTGTGCCGCCCGCAGTCGTATTTGAGCTGGTAACGAATGGGTAAGTACCGTGATCAATATCGAGCAGAGAGCCCTGCGCACCCTCGAACATGATGTTGGCACCTGCCTGACGGTGCTCGTGCAGCCGAGTGGTAACGTCCGCCATCATAGGCAGAAGCTGCCCGCACTCTTCTAGCGCGGTGGCCAGGACCTCTTCAAAGTCGAGCGCCTCAGCGCCGTAATAATGAACCAACGCATGATTGTGGTAATCGAGAACTTCACGGAGTGTATCAGCGAAACGCTTCGCATCTTTCAAATCACCAAGGCGAAGCCCGCGTCGCGCAACCTTGTCTTCATAAGCCGGCCCAATACCTCGTCCAGTTGTGCCGATTTTCTTCTCACCTCGCTTCGCCTCACGAGCCTTATCCAGCGCAACGTGATAAGGCAGGATCAGTGGGCAGGCAGATGAAATTTTTAACCGCTCGCGAACAGGAACGCCTCTCGCCTCCAGTTGGCTGATCTCTTTTAGCAGCGCCTCCGCCGACAGCACAACACCGTTGCCAATGAGACACTCAACACCTTCACGAAGAATTCCTGAGGGAATGACATGCAAGACGGTTTTCTCACCGTCGATAACCAACGTATGCCCTGCGTTATGCCCGCCCTGGAAACGAACAACGGCAGCCGCTTGCTCAGTCAGCAAGTCAACAATTTTGCCCTTGCCCTCATCGCCCCACTGCGTGCCGAGCACAACCACATTACGACCCATTAGTTTTCTCCACTGGCTTGAGTTGCCATTTATCTTCTATTCGAACAAGTTGCTGCGTGCATCGAGGATCTATCGCTTTACCAAGCGCCTTGATCACGACCATACCGCTCGCTCTCAAGTCTGCCTCTTTAGCTAGCAACTCCATACAATTGGTTGCCGGTGATAAAACAAAGCGGGCCTCGGCATCAGGTAGATCCGCGAGCATCGACCAAGCTTTCAAGTCAATTGCAAAACCCGTCGCCGGACGCGAGCGGCCAAAGACTTCACCCACACCATCGTAACGCCCCCCCTTGGCAATGGCCGCTCCAAGCTCCCTTGCATAGAGTGCGAACACGACGCCTGAGTGGTACCGATAGCCATGCGCCTCGGTGAGATCGATATAAATATTGACGTTACCGTCACGATCGCAGCTGGCGAGTACCGTCTCCAGCTCATCGATGAGTGCCTGTACGCCCGGCACATTGGGAAACCCTTCTCTGGCTCTCGCGATAACATCACGTCCACCGTGCATGCTCGCAAGTAACTTCACCTGCTCACGTTCCTGTGCATCGCTTAGTGTCATTAAAAAACGGTCTAAATCCGATGTTGCCTTGCGTGCGAGCAGTGAAAGAACCGCCTCGCGTTGCCCAGCGTCCAGACCCGTGGCGTCCAAGACAAGATCACAGAAGGCAACGTGTCCAATATCGAAGGTAAGGTCAGATAGTCCGTTCTGAGCGACTAGTGATAGCAGAAGATCAACTATCTCAACGTCCGCAGCAATTTCCGCAGAACCAAAAATTTCCGCGCCCATCTGTACAGGACTGCGATCCGCGGGTATTGAATTAGCTACACTCTTCAAAGTCGAACCCGCATAGCTCAGTCGCGTGACGCCCTCGCGCCCCAAGCTATGGGCATCGATGCGTGCCACTTGGGGGGTAATATCAGCACGAACGGCCAGGGTTTTACCCGTTTCGCGATCGGCAAACTTGCAGGTAAGTTCGTCAAGATCCGCGCCGAGACCCACCAATAATGAATCGCTGAACTCAACCAGCGGCGGCACAACATACTCGTAGCCCCAGCCCGCACAGATATCTAAAAGTCTGCGACGACACTGCTCAACGCGCCTTGCCTGCTCAGGCAGAAGCTCATCGATCCCGTTTGGGAGCAACCATCGTGTCGTATCACTCATGTCTTAGTTCCAAGCAATGAAGTCGCGATTGCGCGCGTAAAAAAAAAGCCGAACCCGCTTATTATCGCTGGTCCGGCCTTAGAGATACAGTGGAAGATTACTTGCCCGCTTTTGGATCTCGTAGATACTGGAAAAATTGGCTATCGGGCTTGAGCAACATAATGTCGCTGCTATTAGCAAAGGTCTGCTGGTAGGCGTTCAAACTTCGTGTAAATGCATAGAACTCGGGATCACGATTGAAGGAGTCAGCATAGATTCGCGTAGCAGTGGCATCACCATCACCACGGATAATTTCCGCATCGCGCACAGCCTCCGCTTCAATAACCGTTACCTTTCTGTCTGCCTCAGCGCGCATTCCCTCGGCAATTTCCTTACCTTCAGATCTCAGCTCGCGTGCTTCCTTCTCACGCTCTGCATTCATACGCCGATAAACAGACTGCGACACCTCGTTGGGTAGATCAATTTTTTTCACTCGGACATCGATCACCTCTACACCAAGCTCTGCTGACACAGTCTCATTTAAACGCGCCTTCACCGCTTCCATCAGCTGGTCACGCTCACCAGAAACAACCTCCTGCACGCTACGGCCGGCAACTTGGTTCCTCAAGTCATCATTGATCCGTTGTGACAGGAGGGCTGCAGCACGGAACTCCTCGCCACTGGTTGCCGTGTAGTACTTGGCCGTGTCGATGATTCGGAACTTTGCATAAGAGTCAACGATTAACTGCTTTTGCTCTTGCGTAAAGAAACGCTCAGGCGTTGAGTCAACGGTCAAAATTCGACCGTCGAACTTGCGAACAGAATCCACAAAGGGGATCTTGAAGTGCAGACCTGGCTCAAGGTCCGCATTTACGACTTGACCGAACTTAAGCAGAACACCACGTTGTGTCTCGCTGATAACAAAGACCGAATTGCTAAGAACAACAAAGGCCAAGAACAAGACTGTGCCGATTAGATTTTGTCTCGACATGATTAACGCCCTCCCCGAGTTGCGCGGCTTCCGAGATCGCGGCGCAATTGCTCTGTCACTGCGTCGGTCACCTCTCTCAATTGCTGGGACGTCAAGCCACGATTCATGGCGCTGCCGCCTACAGCACTACTCGCTCCGGCTGGTGCAAGTTTATCGAGCGGCAAGTAAATCATGTTGTTGCCTCCCTCGACGTCGACCATCACCTTGCTAGTATTGGACAACACGGATTCTAGTGCATCGATGTAGAGACGCTCGCGCGTCACCTCGGGCGCCTTCTCGTATTCCGCGAGAAGCTGATCAAATCGCTGCGCCTCACCGGTCGCTTTGGCGATCACCTGTTGCCGATAAGCTTCCGCCTCCTCCTTTATTCGCTGCGCTCGACCACGAGCCTCAGGCACGATGCCGTTTGCGTAGGACTCAGCTTCATTCTTCACACGCTCCTCGTCCTCACGCGCTTTAATCACGTCATCAAAGGCCTCTTGCACCTGCGAGGGCGGGCTCGCGTCATCGATGTTGACCTTCTGCACGTTGATACCGGTGGTGTAGTTCACGAGGTATTCCTGCAAACGCTCACGTACCTGAACCGCAATCGCCGCCCGGCCTTCAGTCAAAACCAAACCCATTGAGCTGTCGCCGACCACATGTCGAAGCGCGCTTTGCGCCGCGTGTTGAAGCGAGCGCTCCGGATCTCTCACCTCAAGAACAAAATTCTTGGGATCATCAATGACGTACTGCACCGACATACTGACGTCTACGATGTTCTCGTCCTGCGTCAGCATCGTCTCGCGAAACTGTGCTGATCGTACCTGGGTAATGTTTACTCGGCTGATCGTGTCGATGCCGCGCGGGTACCAAAACAGGCCAGGCTGGGCGATGCGGTTGTACTCACCAAGACGGAGCACCACCGCTCGCTCTTGTTCGCCAATCTGCGTGAGGCCCATGAGCCCCCACACTGTCACAGCGATGACCGCAACAATACCGATCAGACTGCCAGCACCTTTAGAGCTGCCACCACCGGAGCGACCGCCAAAAAGGCCATTTAATTGCTCTTGAAGCTTTTTCAGCGCCTCATCGAGATCCGGCGGCCCTTGATCTTTACCACCCCAGGGGTCGCGCTGGCGATTACCGCCACCGGGCTCATTCCACGACATATCGGTTTCCTCGGTTAACTATGCGCACAGTCTAACAAGATCTTATAGATTGGGGGCCCGTCATGAAGTTTCAAGGCCTAAAAATCATGCTGTTGTTTTAAACGTATCCAGTCGGAGTCAGGTAAGTGCAGACTGACTGAACTACTCCCGTTATCAAGCCACTCCTCTGATTGAATAGCCCCGAGCTCGTACAGTGCGGCTCTTAGCTTGCCTTGCATGGCGCTCAATTCGACACTGCCTGTGAAGAAACGCCCCACTAAACGCTCGCCAATCGCTTCTCGCAATAAGTGTAGACCTGCGCCCGTCTTCGCGCTAACCGACACCGTATCGGGCCTACCATCGCTGTCACGGGTGATCCGCGGCTCTCGCTCCAGCAGATCAATTTTGTTGTAAACAATTAACTGAGGGATGTCACTGGCGCCAATTTCCTCAAGCACGGACTCAACCTCGGACTTCAAAAATTCTCGATCGTCCGCAGCCACATCAATAACGTGAATAAGGAGAGAGGCGCTCAATGTCTCTTCGAGTGTGGCGCGAAACGCCTCGACCAGCGTGTGCGGAAGATCTGCAATGAAACCCACCGTATCAGCGATGATCACCCCACCCAACCCCTCAATCTCAACGCGGGCCAATGTAGGGTCCAGGGTGGCAAAGAGCTGGTCAGCTGCATAAACGCCCGAGTCAGACCAGATGTTGAAAAGTGTCGATTTCCCCGCGTTGGTATAGCCGACTAGCGATACCAAAGGAACCTCTGCGCGCTGCCGTGCCCGACGATTTTGCGCGCGCTGCTGCCGAACTTTATCAAGTCTTGATTCGATCGCGCTGACGCGCGCACGTAGCAACCGCCGGTCAGTCTCTAGCTGGGTTTCGCCCGGGCCACGCAATCCAATACCGCCCTTTTGTCGTTCGAGGTGAGTCCAACCGCGGATGAGTCTTGTGCTTACGTGCTTGAGCTGTGCGAGCTCGACCTGCAGCTTGCCCTCATGAGTACGGGCACGCTGCGCAAAAATATCGAGGATCAATCCGGTTCGAGCGATAACTCGACACTGTAAATACGCTTCGAGGTTGCGCTCCTGACTGGGTGAAAGCACATGATTAAAGACCACAAGCTCGGCTTCCGTATCGGCCACCTCTCTCGCTATCTCCTCGAGCTTACCTTCGCCAACGAAATACTTCGCCGTAGGCGAGCGACGCGACCCGCGAACAACGGCTGCCGGGTCACCGCCTGCGGACCGAACAAGCTCAATAAATTCGTTAAGGTCGGGCTCGTTCGCGCCACCATCAATCGCGATTTGAACAAGTACAGCGCGTTCGCCACCCGAGTGGAGTTCAAAGAACATCGAAGTTAGCTACGCGTGTTACAGCGACGCGTCGGCGGTCAATGTCAGGCGGCCTCTTCCTCGTTCGCAGCGATCGGGATACGAACGTTGCGGGCGGGAACGACAGTCGAGATGGCGTGCTTATAAACCATCTGCGATACGGTATTTTTGAGCAGTACGACGAACTGGTCGAATGACTCGATTTGGCCTTGTAGCTTGATGCCGTTTACGAGGTAGATGGATACCTGAACACGCTCTTTTCTGAGTGCGTTGAGGTAAGGGTCTTGTAGCGTTTGCCCTTTTGACATGGGTGCTCCTTAAAATGTCAGCGGCCGCAAAAAACGAGGCGGCCCAATATCCCCAAAATTGGGGGCACATAGTCTAATACGACAGCGGTGCTTACAGGTAGTTCCGAAAGTGTTCTTTGACCTGCTCTTGTACATCTTTTGTACCACTGTCCATCCAGTGTAGACCAGACCAGCCGCGAAGCCACGTAATTTGACGCTTTGCTAACTGCCGTGTTGCTGCAATGCCTTTATCTCTTGCGGTCTCGAGAGAATATTCCTGCGACAAATGTGACCAAAGCTGTCGATAACCCACCGCGCGAATGGCCGGCAAGTCAACATGCAGATCCCCACGGCTATAAAGTTTCTCGACTTCTGCCAAAAAGCCATTGGCCAACATGTGGTCGAATCGAACCTCGATCCGCTCGTGCAAAACACGTCGCTCAGCGGGTGCCAATGCAAGACAAATAGCAGCCCGCCTCTCGCCGTGGGACCGCTCACGCCAATGACTCATCGGGACACCGGTTTGACGATACACTTCGAGCGCACGCGATATCCGCTGACTATGGTTAGGATGTAAGGATTCTGCCGTCACCGAATCAACAGCTCTCAGCTGACGGTGCATCTCCGGCCAACCTACCTGAAGCGCCTCTCTCTCTATAGCTGCTCGAACCTCAGGCTTTGAGGGGGGCATCTCCGAGAGACCGTCCAGGAGCGCTTTGAAATACATCATTGTGCCGCCGACGAAAATAGGCACTTTCCCGCGAGCACGGATGCCATCAGCTGCCTCCAATGCGTCGTCTACAAAATCTGCCGCCGTGTAGATATCGAGAGGATCTCGAATATCAATCAGGTGATGAGGGTAATCAGGTTGAGCGGCACCGATTTCCAAGCCGCGATATATAAGGGCCGAGTCAACGCTGACCAGCTCAGCATTACACCCTTCTGCCAGTGCGATTGCAGCATCCGTTTTCCCCGCAGCGGTAGGACCCATGATACAGAGCAGAGGATCTGTCACTTACCGGCCTCGCAAGAACAGCTTATCGAGCTCATCGTGGCTAAGTTGCACCCATGTCGGTCGGCCATGATTACACTGGCCCGAGTTCTCGGTGACCTCCATATCGCGGAGCAGAGCGTTCATCTCGCCAAGAGAGAGTGCTCGATTAGCGCGAACGGCCCCGTGACAGGCCATGGTGGCCAATATCTCATCGATGCGCGCAGATAAACGATCGCTATGCCCTACTTCAGCTAAATCAGCTAAAACGTCGCGCACCAGTTGCTCTGCGTTATCGCGAGCCAAAATCACGGGGATCTCTCGAATCAAAACTGTATTTTCGCCGGCTATCTCTATGACCAAGCCCAAACTATCAAAGGCCGAAGAAAACTCCTCAAATGACGCCACTTCCGTGCTCGAAAGATGCAGTGATATCGGGACAAGCAATGGCTGTCGTGCAAGCCCATTAGCGGCCCTTGCGGACTTTAAACGCTCGTAAGTAATGCGCTCATGGGCTGCGTGCGCGTCCACCAGCACCATGCCATTGGCATTTTGCGCAACGATATAAGCGCCGTGCAAATGCGCAACAGCAAACCCCAAAGGCGGGACATCACCGTGAGAAACGTTGGTTTTAGCCCCTTCGTTTTGCCCGAGACTTGCACTAGCTGAAGTCCTTGGAAAAGACCTTGGAGCAACCGACTGAGGCAGTGTTCCACCGTGATCGCGGGTCCAAGAGTCGCCCAGAGTGGATGCGACAGTGCTCTCAACTCCCGCTATTCCCTCCCTCGTGTACATTGCGTCGCTGGACTGGCTTGCCGGCACATCAAGCCCAATGGACACTTGCTCGAAACTGGCTGGGATAAGGTCGGTCAGGTTGGCTTCATTCGCATGATCGCCAGGTCTAACTTCAGCGAGTGTTCGCCCTAAAGTACTAAACACAAAACCGTGCACGGATCGGCTATCTCGAAACCTAACCTCATGCTTCGTGGGGTGAACGTTGACGTCGACCCGGTTGGAGTCGAGCTCTAGGAAAAGCACGTAAGCGGGATGTCTTCCGCCGTAGAGCACATCTCGGTAAGCCTGACGGACGGCGTGTGTAATCACTTTGTCTTTTACGACTCGACCGTTCACAAAAAAGTACTGAAGATCAGCCTGTGCCCGCGAAAACGTGGGTAAGCCTACCCAGCCACGCAGAGACAATCCGTGCGCCACGCGATCGACCACAACGCTTTGATGTGCAAAGGTCTCACCACAGACGCTGATGATACGCCGCTGAAGCTCGGAATCGGAGGACCCGGCAGGGAACCGCTGAATCACCTTGCCATTGTGCGATAGCACAAAGGCAACCTCGGGATGTGCTAGGGCGGTCCGTTTGACCACCTCCTCAATACGCGCGTATTCCGTACGCTCCGTGCGAAGAAATTTTCGCCGCGCTGGCGTGTTGTAAAAGAGATCTCGAATATCAAGCGTTGTGCCCCGTGGATGCGCCTGCGGCGCAATGCTGACCTGCATTTCGCGTCCCTCGCAGTACGCAGAGCGACCGTTGGCCGGCAGGTCGGATGTATTAGAGGTGATGGAGAGCTTGGACACTGAAGCGATAGACGCTAAGGCCTCACCCCTAAATCCGAGTGTCGCGACCGCCTCCAAATCATCGATGGAGGCTATCTTGCTTGTGGCGTGACGCGCCAGCGCCAAAGGCAGATCTTCGTCAAGAATACCAATTCCGTTATCCGTTATCCGGATACGCTTAACGCCACCCTCTTCAATATCGATCGAGACCACGGTGGCTTGCGCATCGATGGCGTTTTCCAACAACTCCTTTACCACCGACGCGGGTCGCTCAACGACCTCACCCGCTGCAATCTGATTAGCGAGTCGATTGTCGAGTTGACGGATTTTGAGCGGCGTCATCAGCCAGACTCCGGCAATTTAAGCACCTGTCCGACCCGAATAGTGCTAGAACTCAGAGAATTGGTTGAACGTAAGTCAGCTACGGAGACGTCATATCTGCGGGCAATCTCAGACAGCGTGTCACCTTGAACCACGGTCACGGTCCGAAGTGTGGCAGCTGTGTCCGACTTACGAGCAAACAACGTACCAGGCGGTGGATAGGCCTCGAACCAGCGATCGACACCTCGGTAAATAGCAGACGCTATTTTCTCTTGATACCCGGCGCTGTTTAGAGATTTCGCTTCCTGAGGATTAGAGATAAACCCGGTCTCGACAAGTATCGACGGGATATCGGGTGATTTGAGCACCGAGAAAGCCGCCTGCTCCACCCGCTTTTTGTGCAGTCTGGCAAAACCGCGCATCTCCTCCAGCACCTCTTTGCCCACACTCAAACTGGAGTCCAAGGTTGCTGTCATCGATAAATCGGTGAGGACACCCGCGAGCACATCGTCCATTTCTGAAACAGCAACACCGCCCACTAAGTCCGCTGCGTTTTCTTTGTCAGCCAAGAACTGAGCCGCGGTCGATGAAGCGCCGCGGGTGGAGAGCGCATAAACCGAGGCTCCGTTAGCAGAGGGGTGAGTGAAAGCGTCTGCGTGAATTGAGATAAAAAGATCTGCTTGATGCTTCCGCGCCAATTCACGGCGACCCTTCAAGCTCACGTAATAGTCGCCAGATCGAATCATCACGGGGCGGTAATTCGGTGAGGCTTCCAGCTTCTTTTTCAAACGATTGGCAATCGCAAAAACCACTGTTTTTTCTCTCAGCTTGTTAGGGCCAGAGGCGCCCGGATCCTCACCACCATGCCCAGCATCAATAGCCACGACTACAGGCCGTCGCTTATCGATTTGCTGAACCGTTTTCGTAAGCTTTTTCGGCGTTTCAACAAGCGGCTCTGGGGAGGTGTCATACAAGTCAAGCACCAATCGATGACCCGTGCGCTCATTGGGCTTTAACTCAAAGCTTGACGGCTCAACCTTGGCAGCCAGATCAAAAACCACGCGGAGATCCTCGCCTCCGCGGATACCCGATCGCACTCGGGTGATTGGCGTCCCCTCAAGCGGAAGATCCGTTAGCACGCCTTGTATGGCGGCATCCTTTATATCGAGGACGAGCCTGTCAGGACCCCTAAGCTCCATCACACTATGCGTCGTGGGACCCGAGAGATCGAGAACGATGCGTGTATGGTCGGGCGCGCGCCATAGACGCACGTCTTCCACTTCAACCGCGGCATGCGCCTCTGCCGACATGAAGGAAAAAATAAAAAGCGCGGGCGGCATCCAAGCGAGTAGTTTAAAGAACCAGTTCACGCGCGGTTGACCTCAAAACGTTCAAGGATTCTGGCGCCTTTGTCAGTACCCGCTGCCAGAACGACTTCACGACCACCCCTTGTCTCAGTCAGCGAAATGCTGAGATCCGCAGCGGGTAACCAACCATGGCCGCGACTGGGCCACTCGATGAACAGGATCGCATCTCCCGACAGATAGTCCCGAAACCCCAAATATTCGAGCTCTTCAGGGTCGGATAAACGATAGAGGTCGAAGTGACAAAACTGTTGCCCGCTTTTTAGCAGGTAGGGCTCACAGAGCGTGTAGGTCGGGCTTTTTACAGCGCCCTCGTGACCCAGCGCTCGCAGCACACCGCGGGTCAAGGTTGTCTTACCCGCACCTAGATCTCCCTCAAGAAAGACAACCGTTCCCGGCGCGAGAACAGCGCTTAAGGCGCTCCCCAGTGCCACGGTCTCAGGCTCGTTGTGCAAGAAGGTCATAACAGGTTCTGCGATCTCCATGCACGCAGTGTACCTCGCTCTACCCCTTATCTGTCACAATGTTTGAGTGAAAACCGTCAACGACAACGAATTAATAACGACCATTAGAAACTGGGCAGCAGAACTCGGTTTCCAGGACATTGGCTTTACAGGTGTGGACCTAGGGGCGCACGAGGGCTATTTGCAAAAATGGCTAGACGCCGGATACGAGGGAACCATGAGTTGGATGGCGCGTCACGGGAACAAACGCAGCCGTCCTCAAGAGCTGGTTCCCGGAACCTGTACGGTTATATCTTGCCGAATGGATTATCTCCCCGAAGCGGAAGATTCCTGGGAGGTTATGGCCTCCAGTGAGCGCGGATTTATCTCCCGCTACGCGCTGGGACGCGACTATCACAAACTGATAAGAAGCAGACTGGCGAAACTGGCTGAACGGATTCGCAACGAGTTGGCCTCTGGGGAGTTCCGCGCGTTTGTCGATAGCGCACCGGTACTTGAGCGTGCGATCGCGGAGACAGCGGGCATGGGCTGGATTGCAAAGAACACGATGCTCATCAACGAATCGGCCGGCTCCTGGTTTTTTCTCGGCGAAATCTATACTGATATTCCATTACCTCACTCCGAGCCCAAGCAAGAGAAACATTGCGGCAGCTGTACCGCTTGCCTGACTGCATGTCCAACAGACGCGTTCGTAGCGCCCTTTGTATTGGATGCACGGCGCTGCATTTCCTACCTCACCATCGAGCACAAAGGCTCGATAGATCCCGAATTACGACCAAAAATGGGAAATCGGATTTACGGATGCGACGACTGCCAGCTCGTCTGCCCGTGGAATAAATTTGCGTCGTACAGCAAAGAACCAGATTTCGAGCCGCGAGGCGACCTCGCCAACCCCGACCTCGTATCCCTGTTTGCATGGACGGAAGAGGAGTTCGAACAACGACTACAGGGTTCACCGATCCGCCGTATAGGACATGAACGTTGGTTACGAAATATCGCTGTGGCCCTAGGCAATGCTGAGACCACTCACTCCGTAGTAAGCGCATTAAGAGCGCAAAAGGATCACCCATCTCAGCTTGTTAGAGAACACGTTGCTTGGGCGCTTTTACAGCATAAACGGGAGACGCAAAGTTGAGAACCCAGAAGTGGCAATCCAAAAAAACGGCCACAATAATCCTGTAACGAGAAACCCTGCAAAAAAGGTCAGGGCTAACATACCCAATGGGTTACACGCCAATATGCCAAAGACCCAAGCCCGTTTTGCCGGGGTGTGTGGCCGCGATGATGTAAACGGAGGTGCTAGTCTCGAATGAAGTGCTCTCGGTAATAACGCAGCTCCTCAATCGACTCGCGGATGTCGGCTAATGCCTCGTGGGCATTTTTCTTGGGATGCGCTGGAAGGTCCGGACACCAGTATCCAGCGAGCAACTTGAGCGTCGTCACATCTAGGTTTCTGTAGTGAAAAAACGACTCCAGCTCAGGCATATGTCTCGCCATAAAGCGCCGATCTTGGCCGATCGAGTTTCCACACATTGGAGACGTATTTGGCTCAACCCACTCTCTAAAGAATTCTAGTGTCATTGATGTGGCGGCGGCCTCATCTATTTCACTCGCTCGCACCCGTTCTACCAGACCCGACTCGCCGTGGGTTCGTGTATTCCAATCATCCATCCGTGAAAGTGTGGCGTCGCTCTGATGAATGGCGATCACAGGGCCCTCCGCCAGCACTTCTAAGTCTTTCGTCGTTACGATACTGGCAATTTCAATCACGACGTCAGCATCGGGATCGAGGCCAGTCATCTCCATATCGACCCAAATTAAGCGTTGCTCGCTCTTCATGAATCACTACCCCATAAAAATATTCAAATCCCAAAACGGAATCCTTATGACAGGTTACACTGAACAGATGGCAAATCGGCGACTAACGGACAGGCAGCGACGGCAAATCGAGCAAAATGCGGAAAAACGCAGAGAAAGCTTGTTGCTGGGCAAGGGGGAAGACCTCGAAGGCATCATCATCGCCCGCTTCAGTAAAGCCGCCGTTGTCATGGATGAATACCATGAGGTGCATCGCTGTCACTTGCGGCCCAATCTCGCCCATCTCGTTGCCGGAGATCGCGTTCTCTGGCAGAAGAACGAACAGGGAGCTGTAGTCTCAACGCAATTGGCACGTCAGTCGGAAATCAAGCGACCCGACGTTCGCGGACAGCTCAAAGCAGTCGCGGCTAACGTCGATCTCATCGTTATCGTCATCGCACCCGAACCTGAACCCTTTGGTAATTTGATTGATCGTTACTTAGTCGCTGCTTATCTCGAGGGCATCGATACCGTTATTGCCCTCAATAAGTCAGACCTCGTGCCGTCAAATCCCGAGAGCCTAGCACTCCTGAATCGCTATGGCGCCATTGGCTATACAATGATTGAAACGGGTCCAGATGAGGAATCTACCAGGGCCCTCAGCGAATTGTTGGACGATCAAACAGCGGTCTTTGTAGGGCAAAGTGGCGTTGGAAAATCATCAATGATTAACCGGCTGATTCCTGATCAGGAGCTCCGAGTTGGCGCTTTATCCGAGAGCGTTCTTAAGGGCAAGCACACCACAACGACCACCGAGGTTTTTCGCAGACCGGAAGGCGGTCTGATTATCGACTCTCCTGGCATACGGGAGTTTGGCCTCCAGCATATCGCAGCCGCGGATGTCGCTCCCGGTTTTAGGGAATTTCAACCGTTTATAGACCAGTGTAAATACCGGAACTGTAGCCATCTGGTTGAGCACGGCTGCGCCGTATTATCCGCGGTAGAGCAAGGTGCTATCTCGAAGGCAAGATATGAAAGTTTCATGAATATCGTAACCGACATAAGCTTGACATCGCACTAAACCGCTTTTCTGGCATAGACTCAAACTATGACGATTCGGGGTCTTTCTTTTAGAGTGCTCTCAGCACACCCATTGTTTGCCGCGCTCAGTGTGCTGGCAGCATCAGCATTTGCTGAGCAGCCCATAGTGGAAGACAACCAGACCAAAACAACCGCGCTAAGCGAAGATACTATTGAAGCCAGACAATTAGGGTGGGTCGATTCAAGCCATCGGTTTGCCACAGATCAAACAATGGCGCTCACACGCTGGGTTGATAGCTTTTTTGGTGACGTCGAGGGTGACGCGGAAACTGCGGAATCGCGACTCAGAGTTAAGTTCAGCACTCAGTGGGACGAGCGACTTCCCGACCAAAACCGTGTAACGGTTGGCGGCAAAATAGACCTACCGCAACTCGCCAATAGAGTAGACCTCGTTTTTAGAGGCGACGACCCTGACGAACTCATTCGCGGTTATCAAAATGACCCCTCTCAAAGTCAAGTGGGAATCCAAGTTAATTTAGACGAAAGTGCGAGTGGAAAACACCGTACTGACCTAACTATCGGGCTATCGAGCTCAGGGCCAAAACCCGGGTTTAAATACCGTTACCATACAATGTTTAACGCAAACACAGCGCTGCGCTTCTCCCAGCGCGCTCAGTATGATTTGGACGACGGGGCCTACGCTACAACAAAGCTTGATGTCGACTATGTGCTATCCGACACATCGCTTTTGAGAAGCCAGAACCGAATTTTATTAGGGCGAGATGCAGAAGGCGCGGAATGGTCTACGAATGTTGGCCGGTTTCGACAGTGGACCAACGCAGATGGGTTTGAGCGAGCCTCGTTCTTATACCTTGAGGTGCAAGGCCAAACGAAACCGCATACTTATGTGAATAACTATCAACTCGGCCTCCGCTTTAGAGCGCAAGCATTGCGTAAGTTTTTATTCTTCGAACTCGAACCCACCTTCAACTATCGCATTGACGAACCCTATGCGCAGAGAAAAGGTGCCTTTGCCCTCGAGGCTCGCGTCGAATTTTTGCTGTTTGATTAGATCAGCAATTAGTCTGGTCCCTTCGAGATCCCACAAGACCATCGCTCACAGATTTTCTTCCGCAAATGCGGCAAGTCGCGACCTTACAATCCCATTAATGTGCATGATCCCTGCATGAGGATAGGGTTTTGCCCTTTCAACCAAGTAGGTAAGTCCAGACGTCAGTGGCGAGATATATTTGTTATCGATTTGCGCGAGGTTACCTAGTACCACAATTTTTGAATCAGCCCCCACCCTACTAATGATGGATTTCAGTTGGAACTGAGTCAGCCCCTGAGATTCATCAATGATGATATAGGCACCATTGAAGGAGCGACCACGCATAAAGTTCAATGACTTAAACTGGATATTCGCGCGTTCTTTTACGTAATCGATACTGCCAAAGGCGCACTCATCAGCGCCGTGCAAAATCTCGAGGTTATCGTCGAATGCAGCAAGCCACGGCGCCATCTTCTCTTCTTCGGTCCCAGGTAAGAAGCCTATTTCCTCAGCCATTGGGGGGGTAGACCGGGCGACAATCAGTTTGCTGTATTTCTTCTGCTCGAGGATGGCATGGAGTCCGTAGGCAAGCGCTAATAAGGTTTTTCCTGATCCTGCAGGCCCGGTTAACACCGTCATATCAAGGTCGTCGTTATCTAACAGACGCATCGCCATCGCCTGCTCTAGATTTCGTGGCGCCAACCCCCAAAATCTCTGATTCATCAGATTGTCGCGACTATCTACCGCCAGATAGACAAAGTCCGCATCGACATGATCGACGAATGAAATAAAGCCATTGTCGTCGTAAAGAAATTGATTGGGGTAGGCTTCGGGCAATTCCACGCGAGGAATGCGATGCAAGGTAATGTTGTCCTCTCTGACCGTATCGACCTCTAAAATGCCGTCCCAAAAGTCACCGCCACTCCTTTTGTAGCCCGTCGCTAAGAGGTCGATATCATCAAGCACGCGGTCGTGCCGGTAATCCTCAACATGCTCCAATCCCGACCCCTTGGCCTTGATCCGCATATTGATGTCTTTGGTCACTAGGCACACAAACTCATTGGGATGCTCGCTCTGATACTTCAGTGCCACGTTGATGATTCGATTATCGTTTGCCTGGTCTTGGGTGCTATCTAAGAACGGCACGTTGTCACTCGCGTCGAGCAGCTGGTCGGGGAAAATCGCAAGCTTACCAAGGTCTCCTGAGAGCGTTGAACCGGGGATTTCGACACCGGCTTGTATCGCCTGGGGTGCGGCTGCGCCAACCACTTTATCAATCATTTGAATCGCAATTCGGGCCTCACGACTCACTGATTTGTCACGCCTATCTTTAATATGATCGAGTTCCTCAAGCACCGTCATGGGAATCACGACGCGGTGTTCCGCAAATGCCGTAATCGCGGTCGGGTCATGCAACAGAACGTTGGTATCGAGCACATACGTCTTTACGCCCGCAGGAGCAAGCTTTGATAGGTCGTTTGGCAAAGTTATGGATTGCTGCATAGGATCTCCGGGGACTGAGTTGAGAAACGAATATCGCGGACTTCATATACCTTCAAGCCGCCTCGCCGGGCGCGCGCCACATTATGGTTGTAGTGCTTTTTACAATGCGATGGAAAGTAGGGCGTTAGAAATTGGAGGGATCTAGGGCAGGTCGCCGCAGAGACATCGCAGCGTTGGTAGATGGAACGAAACGTCAAGGCATCAGATCTCGGCGTCATCACCAGAATGTCGTCCTACTCTCTTTATTTCGGGCTCCCTCAGTAAAACCATGCATGATCGACATGTCAATCAACGCCTCGGTTTTTTTGAGTGACGTTTTTGTTGCCGATAAAAGCGTGAAAAGTCGCCGACTGTCAGCTACGATTTACACACAGACTGTCGCCATGAGGGCGTAAAGGAAAATACGCTGCCGACGTGGCGATATCACTGCTTTCAAGTCAGCACTGATAGATACATAAGCCGGACGCACGCTGTAAAAGTGTACGAGAAATCGTAACGACACCGCCCATAAGCAACACGCAAGAGACTCACTCGCCAATGCTAGACAAAAATGCCCTCTCCCAGCTTCAGGGCCTAAAAGATCAAATCGAAGCCGAAAAAGAGTATGCAGAGGGCGTAGTCAAAGCCACGCGCCACCGCTTTGGCTTCGTGGTGCTCGACGACAACCGTGAGATATTCCTTTCACCCGATGAGATGCAGCGCGTATTACCTGGCGATCGTGTGGGTATTATCATTAAGCCAGTAGCGTCCAACGACAAGAAGGCAAAAGCGCAAACGGCGGGCGAGTTAGAAAAGCTTCTAAGCACGGCAGTGGACTGCTTTGTTGGAGAAGTGGTCCAGAAAGGAAAGGCCTTCTTCATCGCGCCCGACATACCCGAATTACTTCACTTTACGCGGTGGCTTTTCATTCCACCCAACGCGAGATCCGGGGCAAAACATGGCGACCTCGTGCAGTGTCAATTGGAGCGACACCCGTTTAAAGACGGGAAGCCTTCAGTAAAGGTGCTGCAGAACCTCGGTAACACAAGTACGCCGGGGATTGAGAACGAATACTGTGCTCTGCGTTCAGGTATCGTAAGATACCTTTCAAAACCTGCGGTGGCTTCGCTGGACGAGGCACTGAAAGCAATCCCGGAGAGCGCAGCAGCGCGAACGGACTGCACTGATCTGCCGCTGGTGAGTATCGATGCACCATCGACATTCGATATTGACGACGCCATCTGCGCACAACCGGAAAGAGACGGCTGGAAACTCAGCGTTGCTATCGCAGACCCAACCGCCATGATCGGGCACTCAGTCTCGATGACAAAAGTTGTTGCCGAACGAGGGACCTCACACTACTTCCATGGTGCGGCTATTCCGATGCTTCCAGACTCTGTTTCAAAGCCTGCGGCACTCGCGCCCGGAGAGGATCGACCAGCGATCGTTTGCCAGCTGACTATTGCAGCGAATGGAGAGACAACTCAGGCTTCGGTGTCGCTTGGCACTGTGCGCTCGAAAGCAAAACTGAGCTATCAGGAAGTTGACGGTGTCATCAACGGCGATACCGACCATGATTTTTCAGACGAGATTGCCAACCTATATGCCTGCTTCGAGGCGCTTCGATCTTGGCGCGAGCAAAACGAACTCGTAATTGAACATAGGACCGATTACCGCTGGATTCTCGATGATGCGAAACAAATCAGCAGCATTGAACCCATCGACAAGCGCACTTCACAGATTCTAGTTGAAGAATGCATGGTGGCCGCCAACAAGGCGATCGCAGGTCAACTCAAGGCAGCAGATAAACCCGGGCCTTTTGTGACACACGCTGGCATTCGCCGCGATAAAAGCGATGAGGCAAAAGAGTTCCTCACACGATTCCTCCCCGAGCTGGCTGAGACGGATTTCACTACCCTCGACGGTTTTCGCGCTCTGATTAACGGTCTCAATACAGCGAGCGACGAGCGCCCCCTTCGAGCGATGATTAATCGACTCATGTCGAGGGCAACTTTCAGTGTTAAACCTGCAGCGCACATGGGTATGGCGGTTGAGTTTTACACCAACGGTACGTCCCCCCTGCGAAAAGCACTGGATTACTGCGTTCATCTTCAGCTTAAAGCCTTGCTGGGAGACTCATCAGTAACGCCGGCACCAGCCACAGTTTTTGATGCGATTAATCAGGCCAGCGCAAAAAATCGCCAGGCGGTGAATACCGCTCAAAATTGGCTGACCTGTAATTACCTGAATAAGTGTGCAGCGAGCGGAGAAAGTGTATTCGAGGGCTCGATCGTTCACATCAACACCTCTGGCTTCACCGTACGACTCGACAAGAACGGTCTAGAAGGTGTTGTCGATTTACGCGGCCACAAAGATAAATTCAGTTTTGATAAATGGGAAATGGCTCTTTCTAGCAAGAGCGCTAGATTTGCACTGGGGCAACACGTCACAGTCCAGTATGTGCCGACTGAGAAGCCACGCGGTGCGCAAGCCGCCTTTTCGATCGTTGCTGGGGCGTCAACAGCTACTCCTGCTGACGCGCAGAGCACTGCGAAAGTTGCCCAGGAAGGCGCTCTGACGAGCATCAAGGAGATTGCTGAAGAGAGTAAATGAAGAGTGCGACGACGCATGCAGCTGTATGCGTATCAGAAGCACCGTGAAGAATGGCTAGATTGCCACAGTCCAGATAAACCTAAACTCTGAGACATCGCCAATCTAAGCCATAGCAAGAGCCCAAAAGGGCAAGAAAAAGCCTAAACTAGGCGTCAAAAATCTATCCAACTCCATCTAGTGCGCAGGATTAATCCACCATGGACACGCTTTACCTCGTTAAACAACTACTGGCAGATAGTTCGCTGATTGGCACCGAAGTCAAGGTCAACGGCTGGCTTCGATCGAAACGTGACTCGAAAGCGGGAATCTCGTTTTTGGCAGTCAATGACGGTAGTCACTTTGATAGCTTGCAGTGTGTTGCCCCGAAAGAATTAGCTAATTACGAATCAGAGGTGTTGAAACTCTCTACAGGCTGCGCCGTCTGCATTACAGGCGAGCTGGTCGCCTCGCAGGGCGGCGGTCAAGCCGTGGAAATTCAGGCCAAAGACGTCGAATTGATTGGTGACGTAGACGACCCCGAGTCGTATCCGATTGCCAAAAAACGCCACACCTTCGAATACCTTCGCACGCAGGCACACTTGCGAACACGCACAAACACTTTTGGCGCCGTTACTCGCGTCCGCCACACATTAGCGAACGCTATTCATGACTTTTTCCACGGTGAAGACTTCTATTGGGTGAACACACCGATTATCACTGCCAGCGATTGTGAAGGCGCCGGCGAACTCTTCCGTGTTAGTACGCTGGATTTAAACAACCTTCCGCGCACTGATTCCGGCCAAGTTGATACGTCGCAGGACTTCTTTGGTGGCGATGCCTATCTCACTGTATCGGGCCAGTTGGCTGTCGAGTCTTACTGTCTTTCCATGAATAAGGTCTACACCTTTGGACCCACTTTCCGAGCAGAGAACTCCAATACCTCACGCCACTTGGCGGAGTTCTGGATGGTAGAGCCCGAAGTCGCTTTTGCCGATCTGGCAGATAACGCCTCGCTTGCCGAGCGCTTGCTCAAATCTGTGACCTCACGCGTGCTAAACGACTGTGAGACTGATCTTGGTTTTTTCCAGCAGCGCATCGACAAAACAGTGCTCGAGCGACTCGGCAATATCGTTGAAAACCCATTTGTCCGCGTTACTTACACCGACGCCATCGATATTTTGCTCAAATCTGGCAAGAAATTTGAGTTCCCTGTGGAGTGGGGGATCGACATGGCATCCGAGCACGAGCGCTTCCTCGCTGAAGAGCATTTCAAAGCGCCTGTGGTGGTCACTGATTACCCCCGCGATATTAAAGCGTTCTACATGCGGCTTAATGACGACGAAAAAACAGTTGCTGCGATGGACGTTCTCGCACCAGGCATTGGTGAAATCATCGGGGGTAGTCAGCGTGAAGAGCGACTAGATGTACTCGATGCGCGGATGGATGCGGATCTTAAAGAGACACTATGGTGGTATCGCGATCTGCGTCGCTACGGCACAGTGCCCCACGCGGGTTTCGGCTTGGGCTTTGAGCGACTGGTCGCCTACATCACTGGCATGGAAAACGTGAGAGACGTCATTCCCTTCCCGAGAACCCCCGGAAACGCGGATTTCTAATGCGCGCCCGAGCGGCGAGATAATCGCACCTTATCACTTGCCCACTTGACCAAGGAAACCTATGTCGCAGCATAAAAACGTCGCTCTTTTGCTCACCGGTAATGAGCTCATGAGCGGTGACACTGTCGACAGCAACTCCTCTCGGATTGCACTGGCGTTGGGTGAGAGACAAATAGCTGTTAGTAAGAAGATCACTGTTGGGGATGATCCAGCACTGCTACGCGCGAGCCTCAAAGAGCTGTGCCGGGAGGCAAGCGTCGTTGTTATCAATGGCGGACTTGGACCCACCGAAGACGATCTAACCGCAGAGATTGTGGCGGAGGTGGCGGGAGAGCAACTTGCGGATCATCCGGACGCGATAGCGCATCTGGAAGAGTGGTGTGAGAAACGCGGATTAGAACTCAACGCAAGCAACTTAAAACAAGCGCATTTACCGGCTTCGGCGGATCTCGTAGATAACCCCATTGGCAGCGCGGTTGGGTTTACCGTAGAAATTGAGGGCTGCCTGGTTATCACAACACCCGGTGTCCCCGTCGAACTTTCGGCCATGCTTCCCGAAATCTGCGAACGCATCGGTGCTCGTGTGGGTTCGGGCACCACGTATATTCGTCGCCTCCAGACTTTCGGTATCGGTGAATCTACTATTCAGGAATTGGTCAACGAGCGGAGCAATGACTGGCCGGAAGGAGTCGTGCTCGGATTCCGATCAGGCCTCCCTCAGCTCGAGTTGAAGCTGCAAGTCTATGATGAGTCACTTCTCGAGCAGCGTGATCGTGCTGAAAACCTGCTCACCGACCTCATCGGCGATCACGTCATCGGTGAAGACAGCGATCAACTGGCAATGTCACTACAGCGGGCATTGATCGAAAACAATATGTCCGTTACGACAGCTGAGTCCTGCACTGGCGGGCTAATTGCCTCGCTGATCACCAAAGAAGCGGGTTCCTCGCAAGTTTTTGGCGCAGGCTTTGTTACCTACGCAAACACATCGAAGCAGAAGGTGCTCGATGTGCCTGAAGCCGAGCTTAATGACCATGGCGCCGTCAGTGAGCCTGTGGTGCGCGCTATGCTGCGCGGCGCCCTCGACAAAGCGAACGCCGATATTGGTATTGCAGTATCCGGCGTTGCCGGCCCGGGCGGCGGCTCCGAGGAAAAACCCGTTGGCACCGTCTGGCTTGCCTGGGGTACTGAGACGCAAAACGATGCGATTCGGTTGCAAATCCCGGGCTCTCGAGAACGATTTCAGATCCTTGTAGCCGCGATCGGACTAGACTTGATGCGACGTCAGGTACTGAACCTTCCCCCCATTCCGCACTACATAAAGCGATTTGTTTATCGCAGCACTTGAGCGGCCCTAGCGCGCACTTTGCGCCTACTGACCTGAAACATTCCAATTAATGCCAGCAAGCGGCGCTCACCTTCATACGCAACTGTCTGATCAAAACCCGCTTTAGAAAAGCTCGTGGAATACTTCGATGAGTCGCTCAAGGCTGGAGCCGCGACAGCGACCATCGTGCTTCTTGAGGGTCCGAGGTTTCTAAGGTGAATACAAATCGATCATGGAGTCGGTCACTGCCACCCTGCCAGAACTCAATTCTGGAAGGCTTTAACCGGTAACCGCCCCAGTGCGGCGGTCGCGGCACATCGCCACCCTCAAATCGCGCCAAAGTATCGTGAAACTGTCCCTCGAGTGCTGCTCGATTCTCGATGGGCTGACTCTGTTGCGATGTCCACGCGGCAATCTGACTGGCACGCGGTCTGGCAGCAAAATAGTGATCGGATTCTTCCTCTGAAACCTTTTCTACCTTCCCTGAAATACTGACCTGACGATCGAGCTCGTTCCATGGAAATAACATCGAGGCTTGATCGCAGTGGGAGAGTGCCGCCGCTTTATCGCTGTTGTAGTTGGTGTAAAACACAAAGCCTCGCGCATCATAGCCCTTTAGCAGAACAAAGCGCTGACGAACCATTCCACTGGGTTGCACGGTTGCGACAACACAGCCCGTGGGATCTGCAAGACCCGCCGCTGCGGCGTCGGCCTGCCATTGCTCGAACAACGCAAACGGCTGGTCCGGCAGTGACGCACGCTGAAGTCCGCCCTGTGTGTATTGCCTGCGAAAATCTTTGAGTTCCATAACCCCTCCTGAGATCGTTATGGTAATCGATATTGATAAGTGATTGCCCAGCATCCACTTTAAATGGCGACCTTTGCAGCGCCTGGAATATCCCGACGCTTATTCGACCTCCATCCTGAGACTCAACTTTTCAACACCGAAATTATCCAATCGTTGATTCGCCGTCCGCACCGATATTGACCTCACCGAAGGAGTAATCGCTCAAGAGGAAGTGGAAGCTTCAAATCTTTTAAGACCTCACACTTACCGTCGTCGGCTCACAAATCAGCTCTCGGGAGATTCAGGCGACACGACACCTCTTCTGGGTGCGCCATTGCGACGCCATACGCATAACCTCATTCAGATGACGTCACAAAGAGGACTGTAGAAAGGCGACTTCGCACAGGTGACTTGATGATCGTGTTTTCACTGAGGTAACGCGCACAGCCCTCTACCTAACAGCCCTCTACCTAACAGCCCTCTACCTAACAGCCCTCTACCTAACAGCCCTCTACCTAACAGCCCTCTACCAATAGGATGCTCAATATCATGAGCAACCTGTGTTAATTTCTCGTCTTTTCTCTTTCGGAGTAAGCATCGATGCACGTCACCCGTTTTTTTCTCGCCTTCCTCATCGCGATAAGTCCTCTTAAGGGCTGGACGCAAGGCGAGGGCCAAGGCGGCCCACTAATCGACTATGGGACACGATTCCTACCTGCGATCGCCTCGCGTGGCATGGTCTCTGGCCCGGAAAAACTCGCATCAGAAGCGGGCTTAGAGATGCTAAAAAAAGGCGGTAACGCGATTGATGCTGCTGTTGCTACAGGCTTCGCACTAGCGGTAACGCTCCCACGTGCAGGTAACATCGCCGGCGGTGGCTTCATGTTAGTGCACCTTGCGGAGTCCGATGAGCAAGTCTTTATCGACTACCGGGAAATGGCACCCGCAGGCGCTTCGAGGGACATGTTCCTTAACGAAGATGGCACAGTTGATAAGCGCAAAGCCTATAACAGCGTGAGCGCAGCTGGCATTCCCGGCACAGTTGCCGGTCTTATTCACGCGCTGGAGAAATACGGAACGCTTGATCTAAAAACCGTGATTCAGCCCGCGATCGATCTTGCAGAGAACGGCTTTGAGGTGCCTGCTGCGCTTCATTTGAACCTGCGCTCTGCGGCGCAGCGCCTTGCTCGTAACGATGAGGCTAATCGGGTCTACCTAGGCGGCACAGGAACTGCCCCTGATATGGGTAGCCTGTTCAAACAGCCCGATCTCGCCGCGACACTCAAGCGGGTGCGAGACAAAGGCTTTGACGGTTTTTACAAGGGCAAAACGGCAGAACTCATCGCCGCAGAAATGCAGCGCGGTGGCGGTGTTATGAATGTCGAGGACCTCGCGAGTTATCGCGCGATTGAGCGCCAACCTGTTCGATCATCGTTCAGGGGTTATGACATTGTCAGCGCCCCCCCACCTTCATCAGGCGGTGTTCACGTTTCCCAAATTCTAAAACTTTTGGAGCCCTACCCTATCGAAGATATGGGCCATAACAGCGCGGCCTATCTCCACTTGCTGATTGAGTCCATGAAGTTGGCTTATGCAGACCGCAGTGAGTATCTCGGTGATCCCGATCGAACAGAGATTCCCGTCAAAGCACTCACAAGCGAGTCTTATCTCGACCGGCGACGCGCTCTTATTCAAGCCGACGTAGCGACCCCTTCTGAGGTTATTAAGCCAGGCAATGTCGATGACAATGAGAGTACGGAAACAACCCACTTCTCGATTGTTGACCAGTTTGGCAACGTAGTGACCAATACCTACACCATTAACTTTAGTTTTGGCTCTGGGATTGTCGTACCGGGAACCGGCATGCTGCTTAATAATGAGATGGATGACTTTGCCGCAAAGCCCGGATCTCCCAACGGCTACGGCCTTGTTCAAGGTGAGGCCAACGCCGTTGCGGCGGGCAGCCGCCCGCTATCTTCGATGACACCTACTCTCGTATTCAAGGACGGAAAGCCTTGGGTTGCCACCGGAAGCCCGGGTGGTTCACGCATCATTACGGCAGTTGCTCAGACGCTACTTAATCTTATGGCGTTTGATATGACCCTCGGTATGGCCACCTCCTCACCGCGAATACATCACCAGTGGATGCCCGATAGGGCGATGGTCGAGCCCGGCATATCTTCTGATACGGTGAGCATCCTCGAAGCGAGTAAACACAAGATTTTGCGTTCGAATAGCACTATTGGGCGGGTCAATTCAGTTCAGATCGAGGACGGCTGGTTCTACGGTTACGCTGACCCGAGACGCCCTGGAGGGCATGTCGCGACCTGGTAGCTCAGCTCATCGATCGGACTTTCATGGTCTGGCGACTAACGGCAACGAGGTCGCCCTTTGAATCCCAAATTTCACAGTCCTGTTCAGTGACACCGCGAATCAACGTGTGTGAGCGCGCATGACACAACAGGGGGCCGGGCGCCGGCTTTCCGCGCAACTGAACCGTCATCTCTACCGTCGGCACCCAGCCAACATTGGGCACCAAGGTGAACGAGGGGGGTGGCATCATGTCGCCAAACATCAGTAGATCAATAGGCTCAATCGCGGCGCCGTCTGCGTGCTGCATATAGGCAATAAACTCACCTGTGTTCGTGGGTTCTTGCGTGTCAAAGAACTCTCTGCCCTTCACGATTCGGGTATCAATCGAGCTGTGGATCTCCAGCACGTTGTGAGCAGGGATATCGACTTCATCAAAAGCAGGCACCTCCGGCATCGTCATAATGGTATTGGTCGGGCCCTTTAAGTTCGCAAGGTCGGTGTAGGCCGCGTTGGCAATGACCTTCAGGCTACCCTCTTGATACATTCGCGCCGCAGCGAACTGCGTGCCTTTCCCCATACGAAGAATTTCGACCTGAATCTCAGCATCGCCCAAGGAAGTGGGCTCCAGATAAAACGCATTAATCGACAGCGGATCTGCGTCGCCCAGCGATTGCGAGATCGCGCGCCCGACCAGCGCGAGAACATAGCCTCCGTTGGGAACGCGCCCGATACGCCAGCCTTTTTGTAAGTGGGCTTTCCATCGATGATCACCTATCTGCTCAAGCGACGTGTCAGCTGCAAACTTACCCATGGGTCTCCCTTCATCTTCTCAGCACGGTATTCATTGTCCAGATCACGCCCAGACGGTAGGCGCCGGCGAAGTTTACATGGCTCTGAACAAGACGTAGAGATTTAGACCGAACTATCTCTATACTGGACTGCGCAAAAAGAGGACTGATTGGTGAAACCGCTCTCGATAAGTCTCGGAATAACGATTGCACTCGCAGCCATTGGCGCCACCCCAGCATGGGCCCAGACTCCTGTGTACAGTGCTTACGACCCACGACAACAAGAGTCGTTGTGGAATACGGCAATAGAGCTGCAATCGCAAGAGCGACACGAAGAGGCTATCCCCGTCCTAAAAAGGGCAGCTCACCTCAGCCGGATTAGTGATGGACTTAATGCGGCGAGCCAACTGCCCTATGTTAGGGCCGAAATCCGAAGTTACCGAGCGCTCGGCGAATTAGCGCTCGCAGACGAGCGGCACGCCTACCTGTCACGAATCGAAAAGCAAGTACTACCCTCGGGTGTTGAAAAGATCGACGCACTCCTTAGACAGGCCGAGTGGCATCAATATGCACTTCTTGAGGACATCGACGAGGACGAAGCGATACAGGCGAGAATGGGTAAGGTTTGGAATTTTTACCAGAGAGCACTGAATGAGTCAGTCGCCACCTTTGGCGAGGATTCTGCCGACCTTCTGCCCGCACTGCACGGTATGGTGCGCGCGCAGTATCTCCTGGCAAGCCATCAAGGGGTTGGTGCTGCGATGCCGGGTAATATGCGTCGCGAGCGCACCTCTCCCAGCGTATCGAAGGCGACTTTCAAGCGCGGCATCTCGCTTCTCATTGCGATGCAGCAACTCAATCGCGATCGTTTAGGCGCGAGTCGCGAGGTGCAAGCCAAGGACCTGATCCGAATGGGCGATTGGGCATGGTGGACAGGCAATAGCAAATTTGCACTCGAGTTCTATGGGGATGCCATCAAATTGGCAAATGGAGAAGAGCTAAATCGAGGGCCTGAGGCAAATGCGGAGCTTGCAGCTGACGAGGATATAAAAAACGCTTTGGCTGCTGCCGACGCGTCCGATCGCCCACCCACCGTGGAAAACGATGAACCAGCAAACGGTGGTCAAGAACACAAACACGTCAAGACAGAAAGCGTTGCAAACGTTGCCTTGAATGCAGGGAGCAGGGCCGCAGATACAAACAATACGATGCAAAGTGACTCATCAGGTGTCAGCGGTGCTGCGGAAGACACGCTGTGGGAGCGGCCTGGCGATAATCCGGCTAGCCCGCAAGATGCGACAAGTAACGCGTCCAAGATCAGCGCCACTGATGAGATAGGCCCCAAAATCGACAAGGCGCTTGATCAGCTCGTAGAGGCAGATCCCGAGTCAGTCGATGCCGATCTAGCGACGGAAGCGACGGAGAAGTACCCCACGTTTCGTATACTGGAGACACCGGTACCGCTCCCGGCAGAGGAAGGCTTTGACCCCGCACTCAAGGTAAAGACAGCGCCTGCAACTGAGGCCGATCTTATTGTGACTTTTACCGTTAATGCGAACGGCAAAGTTGATAACCTAGAGCGTGTACAGGTACCTGAGACGGCGGGTCCACGCAGCCCCGATCGTGTCTTGAGACGATTGCGGCGACTCCGTTTTAGACCTGTGTTTGAGGCGGGCAAGCCAGTGGAGAGCAGGCCCATCACTTGGGTATTTGGCCCAGAGCACTGGGCATCTCCCTATGATTCGGCGACGGAGGCTTCGACATGAATTGGCAGTCTGGAAAATGGTTCTCTGTAGCAATTGTGACCTTACCGCTCATCGCTGGCTGTCCATCGGCAAGTATGCCAACCACGCCTTCGACACCTTCCATGCCCTCAGCATCCATGCCGTCACCAAGCAGCTCTGGATCCAGTGGCTCGTCAGGAAACAGTTCATCGAGTAGTTCTTCAAGCAGCTCTTCCAGTAGTTCTGGCGGTGGGAGTGCTGGCTCATCGTCGAGTGGGTCTTCCGGGGGCTCCTCTGGCGGTGCAAGTGGCAGCTCCAGTGGCTCCTCGGGCAGCAGTAGCTCAGGCGGGGGAATGCCCAGCAGTGGCGGTGCATCATCAGGTGGCGGCATGCCCGGCTCGTCAATGCCTGGAGGTGGAAGCCAAAGCGGCCAGTCCGGCGGCGGTAGCAGCTCATCTGGCGGTCAAACAGCGAGTGCCGGTGGCGGTTCAAGCCCCAGCACATCGGGCGGCGATCCTGGCTTTGGGGACGCGGCCGGTGGTGACCTATCCCTACCCAGCCTTGTTGACGAAGTACCCACCTACAGCAGTGCTTCAGCAAGCACTGGCCAACAGGGGGGCGGCTCAAGCAGTGCGAGCGGGCCCTCGGGGGATTCAGCTTCGGGTACCCAGCCGGGCGCACAACCCTCCCAAGGAAGTGGCCCTAGCGGCAGTCAGAGCGGTAGCGGTAGTCCAGGCGGATCACCGTCTGCACCCGTTGGAGGTACCGTTGTGGCTTCAGGAACCGAGGGTACGGGAACGCGCGCCCAAGGCGGCCTAGAACCAGACTGGGGAAGCGACCCTATGACCACAGCAGAGCGCGTGGCCGTTCTCGATCGTCAGCTTGAAGCCAGCACCGGCGTATTTGACGCCATTATCCGTGAAGAACAGCGTCAACAGCGCAGCAGTCGGCGTGAGCAAAGTAGTCCAGCGCAAAGTAGTGGTGGTTCTGGAACTGAGGGCTCATCCGGTGGTCGAAACCCTTATGAGGCCTCCGACGAGGGCGGCTACGGGTCCGTTGGTGGAGGCATTGGCGGTCGCTCGGGCGGAGCCCCTGATAACCCAGCAGTTTTCGAGGCACCCGACGACATTCCATCTGGAAATGACGACGATATCGTTGCTCGACAACTGCGCGAAGCAGCGATGCGGGAGGCGGACCCCGAAGTTAGGGAGGCGCTCTGGAACGAATATCGGAAATACAAAGGGATAGAGATACCTGAAGAATGAGTAATCGTTGGGTAACGCTACTCGCACTAATTGGAGTCCTAGCCGGCTGCGTAACGGAAACCGTAAAGACGACCTCTGTTCCAGCCCTTGCGACTTACGAAAGTGCCCTTTCGGATGATGAGATTCTCGATATCGCCGTAGCCGTGTTTAACCCCGGGCTCGCGGAGACTGATGTTGACGAGAATATCTATCCGGAAATACGCCGAGCTGAGGCCACGTTTATCGCAAGAGAGCTTGCCCTGGTGCTCGACGACCAGGGTGTGTGGGGCGCAAGTCGTGTTGTGCCATCAGCTGACTATATTAGCGACGTTGTTATATCAGGAAGCATCGAACAGTCAGACGGTGAATCCCTCGTCCTAAACATTCAGGCGAGAGACGCGAGGGGTCGAGTATGGCTCGATAAAGCCTACTCAGGATCAACAAGCCGATACGCCTACCAGCAAACACAGCGTGTACAACGCGAACCATTCCTGGGGGTCTACCGCAAAATCGCCAACGACCTCATTCTCGCCTTTAAAGCGCTGTCACGGGAGGAGCGACTCGCCATTAGAAATGTTGCGCGGCTAAAATTTGCCCAGAGTTTCGCTCCCGATGCGTTTGCTGATTATTTACAGACTGATGACTCGAATATCACTCGTGCGGTTCGTTTGCCCGCCGAAAGCGATCCCATGATGACTCGGATCTCAGCTATTCAACAGCGTAATCATGTTTTCGTAGACACACTCCAGGGGCACTACGACAACTTTTCGGGAAATATGGAAGCACCCTATAACGAGTGGCGACGCCTGAGTTACGACGAGACGGTCGCACTGCGCGAACTTCAGGCCGAAGCCCGGATGCAATTGATCGCTGGCGGACTTTCGCTTTTAGCTGGTGTAGCTGCCGCGACATCAGATAACCGTGATACGAGAACGGCAGGCGCTGTGGGCATTTACGCGGGTGGCAGCCTTGTCAAAAGTGGCCTCGAACGGCGTGCGGAAGCCAAGATTCACTCGCTTGCGCTAGAAGAACTGGGCCAGTCCCTTGAGGCGGAGATCACGCCCCAAGTCATTGAACTCGAGGACCGAACCGTCCAGTTGTCGGGTAGCATCGAAGATCAATACAGCCAGTGGCGAGAGATTCTGAGTGACATTTACGCAGCCGAAATTGCAGAACTCCCCACGTCTGTCGACAAACCGTCGTCCTAGTCAGAGGTATTTAGGGTATGTCTTCAGATAGCGACGACCGGTTGCGCGCCGTCACCTTTGATCCAAAGCCAAGCATCGATTCGGCTCCTGACACGAGCCCCGAAACTGGGTCACACGGCTTGTGGATTGCTGGTGCCATCGGGGTTGTTCTGCTGGCTTTCGTGGTCCTTGTCCTGCCCTCCCTCGCACCAGCACCCACAGCCGAGCCTTTTCCGCAAAGCCTCAACTCAACGGATACCGCAGCTAGTCAAGCAGCGCAAAGTGCCACGAGTGAGACTAAGCAGCGAAGTCCCTTTGCCGAGGCACAACTAGCGAAAGCCCGCCGCGCGGCACAGGAGGCGTTGCAAAAACTATTAGAGACCCAATCACGGCTAGAGGCGAGAGCCGTTAACGCGTGGGCAGAGGCCGAGTTCACTGCGGCAACGGCTATTGCTGTCGAGGGTGACGTTTTCTACCGAGAACAAAATTTTGACGAAGCCGAGGCCACCTATCGAGTAGCGCAGTCGGCACTTGAGGTCATCGAGGCACGGCTATCTGATGAGATCGTCGCTCGGCTTGAAACACTGCTTGCTGCAATTGAAGCGAGTGACGCTGAGAGCGCGGCGAGCGTGAGTCAGACCTTATCGCAGATGGCACCCGACAACGCCGACGTTGCCGCAACGGTAGATCGGGTTCCAGTCATCCCGGAGGTGGCCGCGCTGATTGAACGTGCTGACACCCTCTTCGGCCAACGAAGCTTTAGCGAAGCACTGGAGCAAGTCCAAGCGGCTCAGGCGCTCGATCCCGCGCACAAGCGGTTACAAGCGCTCGCTGAGGACTATCAGCGCGCCTTAACCGACGATCGGTTTCAGCAGGCGATGACAAGGGGATTTGAGGCACTCGAGGTAGGTGATTTCAAGTCTGCGAAAGCCGCCTTTAGCTCAGCAGCGGCGTTAAAGCCTAGCGACAACTCCCCAAGCATCGCACTCGATCAAGCTGAGGAGGCTGAGATATTGAGCACCCTCAATCGTTATGTCAGCAATGCCGAACAACAGGAGAGCAGCGAAGATTGGGAAGCGGCAGCAACCTCTTACGCGGACGCTTTGGCCCTCGACCCGAGTTTGGTTCAGGCGACAGAGGGACTGGCGCGAGCGGAGCCTATGGCTGATCTTTTTTCGCGACTCAGTAACATCGTTGATAAATCAGCAAGGCTGGTAGACCCCACGATCTTAGGTGATGCGCAAGCAACGGTTGAGCAGGCAAACGGCGTATTAGGCGATCTATCTGATCGAAAAAGCGCCATGCCCAAGCTCACAGCGCTTTGGTCCGAAGCATTAAAGGTCGTCGAGAACGCGAGCACGCCCCTGCCTGTATTGATGACCTCCGACGGCGCAACAGAAATCACCATCAAACGGGTAGCGCGCTTAGGGACGCTGACCTCACGTACTGTCTCCCTGAGACCTGGCCAGTACCAACTGCTGGGGAGTCGCGTTGGCTTTCGTGATGTTTTAGTAACACTAAACGTGGGCGTAGATCGTGAAAACAGCATCGACATCCGCTGTACGGAGGCGATTGGCGGGTAATGGCAGAGCGACAAGTATCAGAGAAGGCAACCAGTCAGCAAACACCGCAGGAGCCGCTCGCAGCATCGACCTTCGAACCGAGACAGGAGGCGGTCGCGCAAAAGCGATCAAAGCTCCAACCGCGTTTGTTAGCCTTAACGGTGGGCGGTGTCTTCTTGGCCTACAGCCTTTTCTTTCTCCTGACTGCGCGTTCTGTCACCATCACCGCAGACACGATGGCAGCGCTTGAAATTCGTGTGAGCGGCTTGAACATACCCTTTGGCGATCGGTTACTTATGCGGCCCGGATCTTACGCTCTGTCTGTTGCCGCCGATGGCTACTACCCGTTTGAAGGAACATTGGAAGTAGATACTTCGGATGTTCAAAACCGCTCGGTTTATCTCACACCGCTTCCCGGCACCTTGATACTCGAAACGCAACCAGCTGGGGCGACTGTCGACATTGATGGACAAGTCATTGGAACAACCCCACTGACGCTCGAGGAGATTGCAGCTGGAGACGTGACAATCAAGCTGTCTCGGGAACGCTACATTGCAGTGGATGATGTTATCGCCGTCGAGGGGCGCGGTGTCACTCAGCGCTACAGTAAAGACCTCGTGCCAGGCTGGGCTCGAGTGTCTGTCGACGTGGTGCCCGAGCGCGTTGAGTTTCGCATTGACGGCGAGCCCCTCGCGCAAACCGCAGATATTCTCGAGGTCATGGCCGGAAGCCGGCAGCTCACCTTGAGCGCGCCGGGTTACGTCAGTCAAACCATTGATGTTAATGCCATTGCCAATACGGATCTCGACTTGGGCACGGTAGAGCTCGTTGCCGCTGAAGGTATTTTGCGTTTAACGTCAAAACCAAGCGGTGCGTCAGTAACACGGGACGGTAGGTTCGTCGGAACTACGCCTGTCGATGTCACGATGTCGCCCAACGTCAACCATCAAATTGTTCTTAGGCGGGCGGGCTACCAGCCTAGTGAATTTGAAACTGCGCTCGACAAAGGGGCCAGCGAGCAACGAGCCGTTACCCTTAAACCCACCCTAGGTGACGTCACTATTCAAATCACGCCAGCGAACGCAAGGATTGCAGTGAACGGTATTGATCAAGGGGCTGGAAGTACCACGCTGTCGCTGCCCAGTATTGAGCAGAGAATCGTCATCAGCGCACCGGGCTATGCAAGTGTTGAGCGTACGGTAACACCGCGCGCGGGCCTAGCGCAGCGACTGGAGATCGACTTATTAACTGAGGAAGAAGCACGTAAGGCGGCCATTAAGCCGAAACTCCTTACCTCATTAGGTCAGACACTACTGCTGATTGATCCGGTCGTTGAACCGGTCAACGAATTCACCCTAGGTGCGCCGCGGCGAGACGCAGGTCGCGGGGCCAACGAGGTAGAGCGTGCCGTTCGTCTCACCCGCGCGTTCTATATGGCAACTACCGAGGTCACCAACGCCCAATTCCGCCAGTTCACCGCCGATCACGATTCAGGGCAGGCCGGTGGAAAAAGCCTGAATCGAGAGCATCAACCCGCCGTTGGTCTATCTTGGCAGCAAGCCGCCAGTTTCTGCAATTGGCTAAGCGCGCGTGAAGGGCTCGCTCCCTTCTATAAAGAGCGCGATGGCATCGTCGTCGGTTTTGATAAAAGCAGCACTGGATACCGACTTCCTAGCGAGGCCGAGTGGGCCTTTGCAAGTCGCGTTCAGGGTAAGGAAGTCTGGCGCTTTGCCTGGGGTGAGGCATGGCCGCCCAAAGATAATAGTGCCAACTTGGCTGATGGCTCCTCGGCGATTGTCACGGGTCGAATCCTGAATGGTTACTCCGACGGTGCGATTGTCAGCGCCGAAGTCGGTAAGTTCCCCGCCAACCCCCGAGGACTATATGATCTTGGGGGCAATGTCTCAGAGTGGGTGAACGACGTTTATCGGATTCCGGTTCCGGGTGAGGCGGTAGAAGAAAACCCGCTAGGCGACGAACAAGGTGATAACTTTACTATTCGAGGTGCGAGCTGGAGTCTCAGCAGATTGAGAGAACTCCGGTTAACTTACAGAGATTATGGCGAGCGCGGCAGAGACGACGTCGGCTTTAGGGTGGCACGATATGCAGAATAAACGACGAGCACTGGTTACCCTCCTCTTAGCATGCGCTTGCGTTGCTTTAGCACAGGAAAACACGTCGGATGAAGCGCCACTGACAACTGAGTCGTCAAGGGCAAACCAAAGCTCCCAGCCACCGACCGTCACGGACACTGGAAGCGGCGTTGAGAATGCCGATACGGACGGTTTCCGTGAAACCAATGATGAGGGTGCAAGCACGTCACCACCCGAAGGCTCTGCGAGTGCCGATCCGTCACCCATGAGCGCCGTACCAGATACCATCGAAGCCGAACGCAGGGCCGATGATTACCGCGCCACAGAGCGTATTTCAGAAGATCGCTCCGTATCCTTCCCAGTCGACATTTGAGAACTGCTGCTATGAATAAGTCGAGACTGCCCTCCGAATTCGCCTTTCAAGTTTTGGCTCTGTTGGCGGCCGTCATTGTCGTCCATGCCTTCTACGTCGGACTTATAAGACCTTCAGCCGATGCGCAGCTTGCCGCCCAAGCCGCCTTGCAGGCCTCGGGGCAAGCTTTTGCGCCGGAGCGGTCGCTCTATGTTGTTATTCGAGATTTCGAGCAAGAAGCCTGTTTTATTCTCATGATCTGGGCGCTCGCGATCATGAGCTTGAAGGCCTGGGCGACTCGTCAGGAAGCCGCCATGCTCGAGCGTAATCTCATTCAAGTTTCGGAAGGCACCACGCTATTGCCGCAAGACGCGCGTAATTACTCTCGCGCCATCGAAGCACTGCCTGAAGCCGAACAAGACCTACTCCTACCGAGGACCTTGCTCAATGCGCTGAGTCGCTTTTCAACCACTGCGAGTATTCCAGCAGTGTCAGAGGCCGTGCGCGAACAATGCGATATCGAAGCCGATAAGCTGGATTCCGAGTTGTCCATGGTGAGATACATCAGCTGGGCGATTCCATCGATCGGTTTTATCGGCACCGTCCGCGGTATTGGTGATGCTCTGGGCCAGGCCTACAAAGCCGTTGAGGGCGATATATCAGGTGTGACGGTCAGCCTGGGGGTCGCGTTCAACAGTACATTCGTCGCACTGGTCCTATCGATCATTATCATGTTTGCATTGCACCAACTGCAGTTATCCCAGGAGCGCTTGGTCCTTAGGACGCAGCGCTATGCCGATAAGCAGCTCATCCGACACTTGGCGACGCCCAAATGAGCCGGATTATTCTTGATATCACGGACTCGCAGATTGTCCTGAGCGCGGGCAGCTCGATTATTCGATCACCGGGCGCAGCACTGGCAAGTGTTAGTGGTGGTAATAGTCGGGCCGATAGGAACGCTCAAAACTCCTCGACACTCACGTTTGGTCAGCCGGTCCTCGAAGTGTTAAAACGCCGTCCGCTGGAGACTCGAACCGACTTCTGGGCGCAGCTTTCTACAGTTCCGTTGAATACAGAGTTCGCAGGGGCGCGACACAGCGCTGACCTCGTCTATGAGCATCTGAAATTTATTTTTGCAGAGGCGGAACGCGAAATAGCGTCGGTTGATGACTTTGCAATCGTCGCACCGTCCAACATTAGCCAAACACAACTTGAACTCCTGCTGGGCATTCTCAATGCAATCGGCAAAACACCCTCTGCCATTTTGGATCGAGCCCTCGTGCATCAACAGGTCGTTGGCGAAGCCGGTGTGCACCTCGATCTTCAGTGGCGGCAAATGGTAGTCACTGAAGTCAAACTGGAGAAGGGGCAACTCGTCGTGGGGAACTCCTCCACCCTTCCCGGCAGTGGCTATCTTGATATTTTGGAGCAATGTCTCGAGCACTCTGCAGATATGTGCGTCGAACAAACCCGATTCGATCCGCGCCGGAGCGCCGAGTCAGAGCAACTGCTCTTTAACGCGATCCCTGCTGCACTCGCGACGCTGGCTATCAGTGAAGAAGCCGCCCTATCGGTAAGCGGCTATGACTTTAAGGTCTCTCGAACGGGCTTAGAATTTATCGGCAAACGCCTCATGGCGGCGGTAGAAGGCGCTGTTGGCGCGGTCAGTGCCGACGGCCTGTTAGCGGGACTCCCAGGCGTTCGATTCGACGGCACCGCATCCGAAAAGAGGCTCGGTGAAGCTGTAGAACAGATATTGAGTAGCCGTGCTTCTGATGCAGCCCTCTCCCGAATTAGCAGCGCAGAGGTGAAAGACAAATCGATTGTCGAGAGTGCACTCTCGGCGACTGAGCTCGACGAAGAGCATGAGGAGATCGTGCGAACAACCGACAGTCCCTCCGAGCCAATGTCCAGTTTCGCGGGACCCACACATGTATTAATCAACTCGCGAGCATATTCGATCGCCACACAAAGCACGGAAGCTCAGGGGTTCGGTCTCGTCGTCGACGATGGCAAAGTCCAAATAGCAGGGGACTTCCGCAATCAGGTCAACGTGCTGTCGACGGAAAGTAGTTACGATCAGCTACTGGCAGGCTGCCGCCTGTACCGCAATGACGGTACTGAAGCGCTTCTCATCCACGTTGAAGGCTAGCCTATGGCGCGCCGTAAGCGACAGACCAACACCTTTAACCTGAGTTTTCTGGACATCATGTCCTGCGGGTTCGGTGCTGTCGTGCTGGTATTTCTCATTATCGATCACTCGATTGAAATACAAATCCAATCCGTGAACGCCGAGGTGCTATCGGAAGTCGACTTGCTCGAGAAAGACATCCGAGACGGCGAGGAAGGCTTGGTTAGGCTCCGAAATGCGATTAGCAGCACCGACCTCGACATCGTTGAGGCGCAGGGTCGTGCTCGTGTCGTTACCGACGAGCTCGATCGACTCGAGGCGCTGATTGCCTCTCTCGAAGAGTCCGATGTCAGTGAAACCACCGACCTCGACGCACTTAAAGCCGAGATCAACTCTCTCGAAGAGCGCATACAGCAATTAAAAGAGGCCGCAGAGGCGGACGGTGGCGTCAGTGCGCGCGAGTTTCAAGGTGAGGGTAACCGCCAATACCTCACAGGACTGAAATTAGGTGGCAACCGCATCGCCATCCTATTAGATGTATCGGCCAGTATGCTCGCGCCGGAGGTGGTCAACGTCATTCGTATTCGCAACCAATCTGAAGAGATTCAACGCTCGGCGCGGAAGTGGGTACAAGCGCTCGACGTGGTCGACTGGCTTACAGCGCAGCTTCCGACGGGGTCACGCTATCAAATTATCCTATTCAATACTGAAGCGCGCTTCGCTCTACCCGAGACGAAAGGCCGCTGGCTAGAAGTTGCCGACGGGGAACAAATTGAGCGCGTTGTCGGGAGCGTTCGTGAGGTGCTCCCCAGCGGCGGCACCTCCCTACACAACGCCTTTGGTTTTCTGCAAGAGCTCGACAGCAAGCCCGATAACATCTTTCTCATTACCGACGGGCTGCCAACACAGGGTAAGTCGGCACCACGCCGCAACACGGTCTCAGGTCCCGCGCGCTTACAGCACTACCGCGATGCGTTGAGGGGCTTACCCAATAACGTGCCCGTAAATGTGGTGCTCTCCCCTATGGAGGGCGACCCTGCCGCGGCTTCAGAATTTTGGAAGCTGGCTCAGGAAACAGGTGGTAGCTTTATGGCACCTGCGGAGGATTGGCCCTAATGCCGAAGCGACGATCGACTCCTGAGATTTCCCTATCCTTCCTCGACGTCATTTGTTGCGGGTTTGGCGCTGTCATCTTGTTATTAATGATTACCAAAACCGTTGAACCACAGGTCCTCGAGGAATCGACAGTGATCGCCGAGGGTCGTGTGGCCGAACTCACCGAGCAACTCTTCGAAATCCGTGGCGAAACCACGGTGCTCAATCGAGATCTTGCGGTAAAGCAGGAACAGGTTTCTGAGTTTGAAGAGCAAATAGCAATTTTACAGGGTGCACTCGCGGCCTCGAAATCGCGCTACGACTCGCTTCAAACTACCCGAAATGCCAATAGCATTGTCGAAGCGCAGTTGGCGATAGCCCGACAAGAACTGAGTGAAGAGGAGGAGCGACTCTTGGGTCGCGATGCTGAACGCAAAAATCAGCTAATCGGCGGCATTCCGGTCGACAGCGAGTACATCATCTTCATTATCGACACCTCGGGATCCATGTTTTCCTATGCGTGGGAGCGCATGTTGCGGGAGATGGAAGCGACGCTGAACATCTATCCCAACGTAAAAGGTATCCAGGTCATGAACGACATGGGTAATTACCTATTCAGTCGTTACGCAGGACAATGGATTCCAGATACGCCGGCGCGACGCCAACTTATTTTGCGTAATCTCGCGAACTGGAACGCTTTTTCCAATTCGTCCCCGGTGGAAGGCATTACGCAAGCAGTCCGCTCGTTTTACGACCGCGACAAGAAGATCTCGATTTATGTATTCGGAGACGAATTTACGGGGCGCTCTATCGAAGAGGTGGTTTTAACGGTGGATAAACTCAATGCAGAAGCCAAAACGGGTGAGCGTCGCGTGCGCATCCATGCAGTTGGCTTCCCCGTACAGTTTATTCGCCCGCCTGAATTGCAGGATACGGGGATTCGTTTTGCTACACTCATGCGAGAACTGACTCATCGAAATGGTGGAACGTTTGTTGGACTTAACGACTTTAGGCCGTAAGGCCAAAAGCGCCTTAGCGCTAAACTGTCTTTTGATCTTGGCCGCATGTAGCAGTCGAGAGGTCGTTGTTGAAGGCACTTTCCCTACACCCGTTGTTGACCCAGTCCCCGTATCTGTTGGCGTTTTGTTCACCAAAGAATTCCGCGAGCACGAGCTCGTCGACGATGCGACAGGGCGTGGCGAAGCAAGTTGGCGCGTCAGTACCGGTGTCGCGCAAGTGGACTTTTGGTCAACGCTTTTACCGGCTTTTTTCCAAAATGTTGTTTTTATAGAGAGCTACGAAGACCTCAACACTTATGACGTCGATGCGGTCTTTATACCTGAGGTCGTCGACGTGCAATACGCGATACCGTTATATACCAACGTCAAAGTCTATGAAATCTGGATGCGCTATCAGCTCTCTCTGGTCGAGCCAGAACAGCTTAAGGACGATGAAAACCAAGCCATCACCACAGAGAACGCGCAGCCCTTTGTGCAGTGGCCACTGACCGCTTACGGCAAAACACCAACGGCGTTTTTGCAAAGTGATACCGACGCAGTGAATGAAGCGGCAGTGATGGCACTGCGCGATGCCGGCGCCAACTTCATTACCAGTTTTGGTCGTGTGCCTGGAGTGCTCGATTGGGTGGCTAACCCTGAGGAGACTCAATGATGCGTGCAACAGTATGCCTGTTAACTGCGACAACATTGCTCGGCGGCTGTGTGACGGCCAATATTGATGAGATGACTTTCGATGCCCCCGTAGCCGGAATGGGCGAAGGTAGTATTGTGATTTTGGGCCGCCGACATGCGCCCGATTATGATACTGAGCCGGATTTCATCGACTGCATAGGCGGACACGTCAGTCGCGGTGATGCTGGCATCAGTGTGATTCCCGAGCGGCAGTTCATTGACTCGCTCTACCCCTGGTTTGAGCCGCGTACAGCGCCCCTAAGCATCGAGAGCGTCGACCGCTTGATGACCGTGCCGAGCGTTGCCAACAAACTAGGCGAGCTCGATTTGCAGTACATGATCTGGATTGACGGCCGGACCGAGGACACCAACAGCAGTGGCTCGATGACCTGCGGCGTCGGTCCAACAGGCGCTGGCTGCTTTGGGTTTGGTACCTGGGGCACCGAATCTGAATATGAAGCTACCATTTGGAATTTTGGTGAGGGCTCGGAAGTCGGCCGTATGAGCGCTCAAACGAGCGGACAAAGTTATATGCCGGCTGTGGTTGTTCCCATTCCTATTATTGCGCCAGTCCAAGACACGGCCTGTGAGAGCTTGGGCAACCAACTGCTTCAATATCTCTCCGCGGAGTTCTAAGTGATGACGCGACTACTCACCGTCACACTGGTAATGGTCTTTCTCGTTAGCTGCGCTGGGTCGTCCACGGTCACCGTAGGCGGTCGCCCGGTCAGCATGCCGAAAAAGGCCGCTGACGAACACGAGAAGCTAATTGAGAACGTCGGAATTTATGACGATCCCGCGCTTGCGGCCTACGTTAATGAAATCGCAGATCGATTGGTTGCAAATTCGAGCCTGGCGGATGAGGAGTTCACCTTCACGCTCCTGGACTCTCCCGACATCAATGCTTTCGCCCTACCGGGCGGGATGATTTACATCAACCGTGGACTTCTGGCTTACCTCAATAATGAAGCCGAGCTAGCTGGGGTCATTGCTCACGAGATTGCGCACATTACAGAGCGGCATCACTCGCGGCGACGCACTCAGCAACTCACCACACAAGCTGTGGCGGTGACTGCACTCATCCTGACACGATCAGGCGATCTCTACGATGCAACCAATATGTATGGTGCGGAGCTGGTTTCAGGTTTTGGTCGTGAGATGGAATTGGAGGCCGATGCCGAGGGTGCTGAAATCATGCACAAAAGCGGTTACGACGCTGACGCCTTGTTGTCAGTCATCGGCGTACTCAAAGACCAAGAGCGCTACCGGAAAGCAGCGGCTAAGGCTGCAGGTAAACCTTCGGGCACCTACCACGGATTATACGCCAGCCACCCGCGTAATGACCTGCGGCTGCAAACGGTCATCAAAACGGCCAACACGCTTGATTTCGACACCATGGCAGATGACCCGGAGCTACCAGGGCGCTTCAGGCGCGAAACCGAAGGCATGGTGGTTGGCGCCAGCGCCGAGGCCCAAAGTGACCCACTGCGGTATTACCACAACAAGCTCGACTTCACTTTCGAACATCCCGAGGGCTGGAATGTCAGCGCAAACACCCGTGAGATCGTTGCGCGCGCGCCCGACACCGACGCTGCACTAACCATCAAGATTGCGAAAATTGACCCTGAGGCAGACCCAGCAGCCGCGCTTCCGACGCTTGCCACGGGAGAGATCAGCCAGCAAGAAGAAACCGAAAACCAAGGCCTGAAAGGTGCTACGGGGCTTGCCAGCGCCGGCGGTGTTCAAAAACGCCTTGGCATTGTGGACTATCGATTTCGCTACCTATTCGAGGGCGAAGCAAGCGACTTTGCTGGGGCGGATGAGGCCTTTAAGACCATCATCACCTCATTTCGCCCTCTCTTCCCCAAGGAAAAGAAACGCGGTGAGAGTCTTACCTTGTCCTACGTTCAAGTACCTCGTGGTGCGACCTTCGCCTCACTAAGTACCGGCATCCGTATCCCCGACGCGGAAAATCAGCTTCGCCTCATTAACGGCTACTATCCAGGGGGTGAACCACGCACCGGTGACTGGATAAAAGTTCTGCGCTAGAACCTCCACTTTGACAACCGGTTCGTGACATCATGAGCGGCATATGTGGAGAGTTGATACGTGACACTAATAACAAAGCTTCGAATACTTACCCCACTAATTAAAAGACCGCTCTTAGGCCTGACCGTTTGTTTGGCACTGGCAATTGCGCCAGCAGTGAACGCTCAGACCGTGGTCTACACTGCAAAACTGATACGCACCATGGAGCCGGCACTACCAGAGGCGACGGCGGTTGCGGTGGAGGACGGGAAAGTTTTGGCGGTTGGCGACCTCCAGAGCTTGGCGCCCCTCATCGCGTCTCGCGGCGCACGCATCGATCGACAGTTCGAAGAGTACGTCATGACACCCGGGCTCATCGACCCACATGTCCACCCCACGCTGCCAGCCGTGCTTACTCAGTTTCCTTTCCTTGCGCCCGATGACTGGTATTTGCCCACTGGGGATTTCCCCGGCGCTACAACGCCCGAGGGCTATAAGAGTGCGCTCACCAACCTCGTGGCCGATCACGATGATCCCGACGTTCCGTTTGTTGCCTTTGGCTATCACCCGCTCTGGCACGGCGAGATTTGGCGCGACGATCTCAACGAATGGTTTGGCGACAAACCGGTCATGATTTGGCACCGGTCGTTTCATGAGCTTATTGGCAACGACGCTGCCTGGAACCTTCTAGGAGTGACCGAGAAAGACGCCGACGCGATCCACGAGGGCGCAAACTGGAAACGCGGACACTTTTATGAATTAGGCCTGAGAGCCGTCTTTCACCGCATGGGTTTTCTCTTTGAACCCGCGCGTTACATGAAGGGCATGCAGAACTTTCTCTCGATGATGCACGAGTCCGGTGTAACAACGGCAGCCGACATGGGCACCGGTGTTTTTGGCAACCCGGTTGCTGAAATTCAAGCGGTAAAGGCCGCAGTAGCAAGTGACCCTATCGGCGTTCGAGTGCTTCTCACGCCCATCATTACCGACTTCATCACGCGGCAAAAAACCGCAGAGCAGGCCCTCGCTGAAGTCCGTGAATGGCAGACCATGAACGACAATCAAGTCACTGTAGGTAACCACTTCAAACTCATGATTGACGGCGCGATCTTCTCAGGACTCTCCCAAATGGGTGCGCCCGGCTACCTCGACGGGCACATGGGAGTCTGGATGGTGGATGTTCCCACCCTCGAAGCCTTTGCGACGACTTTCTGGGACGCCGGGTTCCAAATCCACGCGCACAGTAATGGTGACGCAGCCACCGCACGATTCATTGACCTCCTCGAGCACCTGCAGCGCGTCAGCCCTCGAGCCGACCACCGCATGACGCTCGAGCATTTTGCCTACAGCACCGAAGATCAAAACCGAAAACTCGCAGCGCTAGGCGCGGCGGTCTCAGCTAACCCCTACTACCATTACATTCTCTCTGAAATGTACAGCGGTGATTGGTTAGGGCCTGATCGAGGACCGCAGATGGTGCGTTTGGGCTCACTCGAGCAAAAGAACGTTCCCGTTGGCCTTCACTCAGATAGTCCGATGGCCCCGCTGTCTCCACTGACACTAATGTGGACTGCCGTCGCGCGCGAGAATATTTCTGGCGATAAAACAGGGCAAGCCGAGGTGATGACGCGCGAGGGTGCGTTTAAAGCGATTACGATTGATGCCGCTTGGATACTGGGTCTCGAAGATGAGATTGGGTCGATACGCGCGGGTAAAGCAGCAGACTTTACGATACTCGCCGACGACCCTATGACTGCACCCCTTGAGACGTTGCGCCAAATTGAAGTTATCGGCACTGTATTCGCCGGTGAAGCTCACCGAAATTAACGAGATCAGAATATGACATCCCTAGCGGCACCTTTAACCTTTAAGAACGGCTCCACTATAAAAAACCGCTTTATGTTGGCAGCACTGACCAACCTGCAAAGCGGTAACGACGGCGTTATGAGTAACGACGAATATCACTGGCTGACACGTCGTGCCGAGGGTGGCTTTGGATTAACCATGACCTGCGCGACGTCGGTGCAGCACCGCGGTGTTGGCTTCCCCGGACAGCTTGGGGCGCACGACGATCGCCATCTCGAGGGCCTTAAGCGAATGGCTAGCGGGATCAAAGCACACGGCAGCCACGCCGTTGTGCAACTCCATCACGGCGGCATGCGTGCCATGGGTGATTACTGTGAAAACACGCCAATGTGTCCCTCGGACGACGAGTCCACTAACTCTAAGGCAATGACCATTGAGGAAGTCGAAGGCTTTATTGAGGACTGCATTGCATCGGCCGTTCGGTGCAAAGAAGCAGGCTTTGACGGTGTACAGCTGCACGGTGCTCACGGTTATCTCATAGCGCAATTCTTGAGCCCTGAGATCAATCGTAGGGATGACGCTTACGGTGGCACACCGGAAAAGCGTGCAAAAGTGTTGTTCGATATCATCGAAGGGGTTAATAAATCCTGCGGACGCTCTTTTAGCCTGGGTGTCCGACTTTCACCTGAGCGGTTCGGTCAAAGGACCGAAGAGATTCGTGACTTAGCGGGACAGCTGCTGACTGACGAGCGTATCGACTACGTGGACATGTCACTCTGGGACGTATTCAAACCGGCTCACGACGAGGCGTTTGCTGGTGAGTCGCTACTTAAAGTCTTCAGCGACCTACCGCGCAAGGGCGTGGCGCTTGGCGCAGCCGGTAAGTTGTATTCAGCAAGTGACTGCCAACGCGCTATGGAGAGCGGTCTCGACTTCGTCTTGGTGGGACGTGGTGCCATCGTTCACGCGGACTTCCCAAATCTCGCCATGGCCAATCCGGATTTTACCATGCTCGATTTGCCGGTAAGCCGTGAACACCTTGCCGAGCAAGGTTTGGGACAAGCGTTCATCGACTACATGGCGTCCTGGAAAGGCTTTGTGCAGGGCTAAGAGGAAAGGGATTTAGTCGTTCGGAGCCTGAGTTTATCAGTTTGCGATTGAAGTCACTTTGGGGAAACCATGCAGATTGTGACCCCCTCTACACATCCTCCGTGGCTATCTGAACAGGAGCGTGACAAAAGACACAGGAGGCTTTAGCCTGAAGCAGTGTCAAATTTTATCGAAGTTGTTTAAGGAGATTGAGATGTACCCCCTAAGTCGGTTCACCACTCCACTAATGCTCGCCACCCTCTTGGGCGTAAGCGCCGTATCATTCCACTCCGCATCTGCATTGGCGCAAGCCGAGGCCTCAAAGCGTTACTTAGTGACCCATGCAGCCGGCGACGGGCCCCTCGCGGACAAGGCCGCTAAACGGTTAGCACAGTTTTCACGACGGCTAAACCGCCGCAACGTGCTCACAGTCGAAGCCACCGATAAGCAACTGGCCAAGCTCAGACGACATCCCTTATTTTCCGGCTCTGTCATCGAGGAAGATGCGCGGAGATACCTGCTTGCCGACAATAGTTCGGAGACAATGCCATACGGTATTGCCATGGTAGGTGCAGATCCTGGTGCAGGGCTCGCGCCCGGATCAGCTGCCACAAAGGTTTGCATTATTGATTCCGGTTATGAAATGAGCCACCCCGATTTGCCGGGTCCTGACCGTGTGAGTGGTGTCTCGCAGACGGGAGACGCCTGGAATGCGCCGGGAGACTCACATGGCACACACGTTGCAGGAACTATCGCTGCTCTCGGTGACAACGGACGGGGTGTTCGCGGAGTTCACACTGGGGAAAATTTGAGCCTGTATATTGTCAAAGTTTTTGATGACAGTGGGCTCTGGACACGAAGCTCAGATTTGATTGATGCGCTAGATTCATGCGTTGCAAACGGCGCTGATATCGTTTCCATGAGCTTAGGTGGCTCATATGAAAGTAGCGTCGAAGCGCAAGCGTTTGCCGACGCGTTAGCTAACGGTGTGTTGTCGGTTGCCGCAGCAGGGAATTCAGGCAATACAGCAGAAAGCTTCCCCGCAAGTCACGACGCTGTCATGAGTGTTGCAGCGATCGATAGCGCGAAGAATCTAGCGTCTTTTTCACAGCGCAATGCGCAAGTAGAAGTATCCGCACCTGGTGTGGGCGTTGACTCGACGGTCACGGGCGGCGGTTACGCTCGCTACAGCGGTACGTCTATGGCAACACCTCACGTGGCAGGTGTTGCCGCGCTTGTTAAGAGCAACCACCCAGAGTGCACAGCAACGCAACTGCGTCGTGCTTTGGTGTTGGCGGCAGAAGACTTGGGGATCGCAGGTCGAGACGCGAGTTATGGTTTTGGACTGGTCAACGCCGCAACGACCAGCGAAGTCATCAATCAGTACGGCTGTGACAATCTTCCTGCTGAACCTGGCCCACCCGAGCCAGAGGAACTCAGCAGCGGTGATGTCATCAGCGGGCTCGCAGCACCACAAAACGAGGGTTACGCTTACAAAGTGGTCTTGCCGGAGGGAGCAACTGATCTGGACGTACGTATCAGTGGCGGAAGCGGTGATGCAGACCTCTATGTACGAGCGGGGCAAGTGCCCACACTCAGTGAATACGACTGCCGCCCTTGGCTTAACGGTAATACAGAACAATGCTTTACAGCGGCTCCAGAGTCTGGAACACACTATATTTCTGTAATTGCCTACTCCAGCTTCTCAAATGTCAGCTTGAGCGTGACTTGGGAGAGTAATGTTGTCGGTCCTCCCGTGAACGAGGCACCCGTGGCAAGCATCGACGCATCAACTACGTCAGGCAAAGCACCGCTGACGGTTTCTTTCGATGCCTCTGGATCAACTGACGATAACGGTATTACCGAATACCTATGGGATTTCGGTGATGGCGGTTCCTCGTCAGGCCTCTCTGTGACCCATACCTACACGGCCGCGGGCGACTATGACGCTGTCCTTAGCGTGAGTGATGGAGAACTGAGTGATTCAGCGGCTGTCACGATTACCGTTCTACCTGAAAATCGGCCGCCGGTGGCAAGCTTCAGCCTAACGCCGTCTGTGAATATTGATACCAGCACGGACGTCAGCGCCGTGGGCTCAGCGACGGATCCTGACGGCGACAGTGTCAGCTTTTCCTGGAACTTTGGCGACGGAACGACCAAGTCAGGACAGTCGGTAAGTCATCGCTATGGAGCAGCGGGTAACTACACCATCACTCTGGTTGCGACCGATTCTGATGGCGCCGAGGACACCGTAACAGACACAGTGTCGGTTGAGGAGAGCGTTGCCCCACCGCCGCCATCAGTAAGCCTGAACGTTACTTTAAATCGACGTGGGACCACTGCTCGACTGCGCTGGAGCGCCGGCGAAATAAGTACCAACAGGGTTCGCGTGTTTAGAAATGGGGATTATATACAGCGAACCCGCAACGACGGTGCTTGGAACGATAAGCAGTACAGTGCGGGTGACAGCTATGTCGTATGTGACGATACGCTCGATGTCTGCTCTGATCCCGCATCGCCATAAGGAGGGGAGCGTAACAAAGCCCGTGAAGAGTGAGTGGCTGATTACTTAATCAGCCACTCACTTTACCTTAGAGAGCGGAAAAAGCGTTCGCTATCAAAGAAAGGACCTAATAATCGCCGGTCAGGTAGACGTTAAAAAAAACAGCTTCTGCCACTCGGCTTACACCCCATCAACCAAATCTTGTGTCCGCGACAAACGGATTCGTTGCTCGTTCGCGCCCAAAGGTTGAGTCTGGTCCGTGACCAGGAACAAACTGCACGTTATCGCCTAGGGGAAAGAGTTTTTCACGAATCGAGTGGATCAATTCGTCATGATTGCCTTTGGGGAAGTCTGTGCGACCAATAGAGCCTGCGAAGATGACGTCACCTACCCATGCCAGGTTTTGGTTGCGGTCATAAAACACGACATGCCCCGGGGTGTGACCCGGGCAGTGAATGACGGCCAATTCAAGATTGCCTACGGAGACCGTATCGCCATCTACTAGCCACCGATCCGGCTCGAAAGCCTCGGCTGATGGAAAACCTGACATCTCGCACCACTTGGGCAGGTTATCGATCCAAAATCGATCGCCCTCTTCAGGGCCTTCAATGGGAACCGACCACTCCTGACGCAAAACGTCAGCCGCCGCACAGTGATCCATATGACCGTGGGTGAGCAGAATCTTCTCAACTGTCGCGCCCATTTTCTCAATAGCCGCTTTGATGCGATCGATATCGCCACCAGGGTCAACCACGGCGGCCTTTCCCGTCACGTTGCATTTAATGATCGAACAGTTTTGCTGATAGGGCGTGACCGGAACGATGCTGACCGACACACTCATGCTCCAGCCCCTGTCTTTTGGTCACTGGCGTTACTGGCGCTGTCTTCGTCACCTTCCATGTCGAGATCTGCGTTGGGGTCGTTAAAGACAACCTCATCGAGCTGTCCTTCGTGATACGCAACAACGGTGGACACCGTCGCATCACCCGTCACGTTTACCGCAGTGCGGACCATATCGAGTAATCGGTCGACACCCAAAATAAGCGCTATCCCTTCCATGGGCAGTCCTGCCTGAGTCAACACCAGCGAGAGCATAATCAAGCCTGCGCTAGGAACAGCGGCTGTACCAATAGAAGCAAGCGTTGCTGTCAGTACCACCATCAGCAGTTGGCTGCTGTTTAGATCGACACCATAAACCTGCGCAATAAAGACCGTCGCAACACCCTGCATAATGGCCGTGCCGTCCATATTTATCGTCGCGCCCAGCGGCACCGCGAAACCCGCGACACTCTTATTTACACCCAGACGCTTCTCAACCGTACGCAGCGTCACCGGGAGGGTCGCGCCTGAAGATGACGTGGAGAAAGCGAAGGCCCAAACACGTCGCATTTTTGCCCGAAGCATTGCCGGCGACAGTGGTGTCAATGTTCGCAACACCAAGCCGTAAACCACTAACCCGTGGAACAGCAAAACGGCTAGCAAAGTGAAGAAATACTTAGCCAGGTCGAAGATGGTGCCAAATCCCATGGTTGCAAAGAGCTTCGTGAGCAAGGCAAACACACCGTAAGGCGCTAACTCAATGAGCACGCCCACCATTTTCATGACCACCACTTCCATGTCTTGGAACCAGGCAATTAACCTCTCACCCGCCTCGCCTGCGCGGGTCATCGCAAAGCCAACTAGCAAAGCAAAGACGATCACCTGAAGCATATTACCTTCGGCCATCGCTGCTATTGGGTTAGTGGGGAAAATGTTGATCAACGTCTCTTTTATGGGCGGTGCCTCTTTCGGCACGAAATCCATGCTCGCCACGGCGTTCACACCATTGCCCGGACCCACAAGAATCGCGATTGCCAAGCCGAGGGTCACGGCAATACAGGTGGTGATGAGATAGAGACCTAAGGTTTTACCGGCAATGGGCCCCATCCGGCTACTTGCGCCGAGTGCGGCCATGCCGCAGATCAGCGACACCAATACCAGCGGTACAACAAGTAATTTGAGCGAGGCAATAAAGATACGCCCCAGGACATCGAAAACCCCCATGACCAGCCCGTTGTAGAGGAATCCATAGAGACCACCATCAGTGTCTAAGCTCCCTAGGACAACCTCGAGTATCGAGCCGAGGCTAATACCCAGCACCATCGCCAATAAAATTCGGTTAGTCAGAGACATCACAATTCCTCACACGGTTCTGGACGCCAGCCGCTGACAGTAATATCGGCGCAGGCATTACAGGCTGAAGGGTACGTGGTAATCAGGCCCGATGCCATGACGGCACATACAGGCTCGTATCGCATGGTGCAGATCTTGGGGCGCGGATCCTCACAACTGCGCGTCGCCGGCGTCGAAACAGGGGTTTCGCGGACTTCAGTAATGTTTGAACCTCTTAGCTCCTGCACCATCTCGCAACCGCTCGTTAACAAAAACAGGACGCCAAGCAACATGAGACCCTGAGTACTCGATCGTTTTTTAAACTTGGAGGAATGTGCCATCTTGATACTCTCTTAACGCGGTTTCTATTTCCTCGCGCGTGTTCATAACGAAAGGTCCGTAATTTACAACCGGCTCTGCAATGGGCACACCGGTTAGCACCAAGCACCGCGCTCCCATAGCTGCAGCGGTGATTTGAAGCGTATCGCCTCCCTCAAAAACCGCAAGGCCTGGTGATTGAAGGGTCTGCACCTCGACATCCAGCGCGCCCTCAAAGACAAAGATCGACGTGTTTTCACTAGGGGCGACGTCAAGCCTAATCGTTGCATGCGCATTCACTTCAAGATCCGCCATACGCGCAATGGGCGCGAGTTCTTTTAGCGGTCCTGTAGCAAGGGACTCACCCTCTGAACGCCACTCACCCGCGATAGCTATGATCGTCGCCACGCCAGACGAATAGACCGGCAGATCCGACGCCGCAATATCGCGGTAGCGAGGAGCGCTCATTTTCAGTGCGGCGGGCAGGTTAAACCACAACTGAAAACCATGTAGACCCTCGGTGTCCTGTGTTGGCATTTCCGAGTGAATCACACCAGAACCGGCGGACATCCACTGCACGCCGCCGTCACGAATTTCACCGCGATTGCCCATGCTGTCCTCGTGGATAATTCCGCCCGACAGCATGTAAGTGAGTGTTTGCATACCTCGATGTGGGTGCGAGGGGAAGCCGGCACTGAAGTCTTCTCGGTAGGGCGAGCGCAACTCATCGACCATCAGAAGTGGGTCGACCGTAGGCACCCCCATGAGCGCCACGCGTTTTATCGCAACACCTGCGCCGTCTGTCGTGGCTTTTGCCGGGGTAAAAGTAGTGATCCTTCGAAATTTCAGACCCACACTCATTGCCAGGCCCCCAAAAATGCATCGCGCTGCGCGAGTAGCGCCTGTTGGCGATCTCTAAGCGTTGCGGAGGGACTAGTGCTTGATAAACCACACATCACCCGCTCGAGACGCTTAATCGTTTGCGAACTCGGTGCCGACATTTTCTCGGCAATCGCCACCATGTCGTCCATCCTAGCCCAGCAATTAAGGACAACATCGCAACCGGCAGTTTGTGCCTCGAGAGCCAGATCACCGATATCGCCAGACAGCGCTTTCATGTCAAGATCGTCGCTCATCAACAGCCCATCAAAACCAATCTCGCCTCGAATAACGTCAGTTATTACTGTCGGAGACAAGGTCGCGCATCGATCTTTATCCCAACTCTCGTAAATGACGTGCGCCGTCATTGCCATCGACGCATCGGCCAATGCCTTAAAGGGCGTCAGATCATTTCTGAGTTGACTCAGCGATGCGTCCACGTGAGGGAGCGCTAAATGCGAATCCGCCGCCGCGCGTCCATGACCCGGGATATGCTTAATCACCCCATGGACACCTGCGGCCCGAAGCCCGTCTAAGCAGGCTCGACCCATGGCAGAGACACGTTCGGGGTCGTGTGAGAACGCGCGATCACCAATCACATCGTGCGCGCCTTCAACCGGCACGTCTAGTACTGGGGCGCAAGTGACGGTAATACCCACCTCAGCGAGATCCAATGCAAGCGCTTCATAATTCAGACTACAGGCCTCGACCCCACGCTGGGCGTCGGCTAAATAAATCGCTTCAAACATTGCGGCAGGTGGGTAGCGTAACCACTCGGGCGACTGCATTCTCGCGACGCGACCGCCCTCCTGATCGATTAAGATAGGCAAGGCTGCAGTCCCATGAAGATCTCGGAGCTCATCGGTCAGTCGCCGAACTTGATCGCGATTCTCTACGTTACGTCCAAATAAGATGTAACCCATGGGGGCCGCGCTTTTAAAAAAAACGCGCTCTGACGGGCTCATCGCGAGGCCTTCGAGGCCAAAAATCGCCGGTGTCATATTGATTCTCTCATGACTTCTTTGGGCCGCAGACTCATTATGAGGTCCGCCCTACCTGCGGTTACAACAGCCTCTGACCATGAAGAAGTTTCAAATCGCAACCATACCCAGCCAGCCGTTGGCAGATTATCGAGTTTTAGGCTGGGGCAAAGATAGTTTATGAGTTCGGTCATAGCAGGATTGTGACCAATTAATGCAACGTTATCCAACGCATCATCGCATTGGCTCAACCAGTCACTGAGCGTCCGCCATGAAAACGTGTAGAGCGCCGACTGCACTAAAACAGAATCCTCAACAGTGGCTTGCACAGGGGTCGGCCAGCCATCTGACAGCCCTGTAAACGTGTCTCTTGCACGAAGCGCGCTGCTAACGAAGAACTTGGGGGTATCCGATATCCGCTCTGACATAGCCTGCCCCATAACGCGCGCAGCACGCGTGCCGCGCGCGTTTAGCGGCCGGTCGTGGTCGTGAAGATCGGGCTCATCCCAAGACGACTTTGCATGACGAATTAAGTGCAGGTCTCGTGGCAAGAAGTCGACCTCTACTCGACAATGAACAGATGCACCTTCTTCTTGCCAAGACGCGTTATGAAGTAGCGCCCGTGGAGGGCTGTATCGGCGGTAAAGCAGGCTGCAGGGTTTCCATTGTCCTCAGACGATATAGCACGTCCGTTAATTGAAACCGCTGCGCGACCCAAGGCATCTTTGACTTGCTTACCCGAGTTAGCCATGCCCGCGTCGGTCAAAAGCTGGGTGAGTGTCTCAGGGAAAGCCTCCCGACTTACGGCACTACTCGGGAGTCCATCCAAGCTGAGCTGCGCCAAGTCTGACTCGGACAACGACGCGGCATCACCGCTGAACATGGCATCCGTAATGCGCTCTGCCGCTTCCAAGCCAGCGTCGCCGTGAACGAGTCTGGTGACTTCTTTGGCAAGAATTCGTTGCGCTTCTGGGCGCCCTTCTCGGGCGGCATCTTCGCGCTCGATCGCGTCGATATTTCCCACCGAGAGGAACGTGAAATATTTGAGAAATTTGTAAACATCCGCATCGGCGGTACCGAGCCAAAATTGGTAGAAGGCATAGGGCGACGTTTTCCTGGCATCTAACCAAACGGTGCCTGACTCTGTCTTGCCGAACTTCGTACCGTCAGCTTTGGTCACCAAAGGCATAGTCAGACCTTGAACGGCTGCACCGTTCATCCGTCGTGTCAGATCAATCCCGCCCGTGATGTTCCCCCACTGATCGGAGCCACCAATCTGCAGCTCACATCCGTATCGTTTGTTGAGCTCAGCAAAATCGAAGGACTGCAAAATCATGTAAGTGAATTCGGTAAAGCTAATACCCGAGCCTTCACGCTCGATGCGCTGCTTTACCGACTCCTTGGCAATCATGTTATTGACCGAGAAGTGCTTACCCACGTCCCGCAAAAAAGTTAGGACATCGACCTCTGCCGTCCAGTCGAGGTTGTTTGCCATGACCGCCGCAGCGTCGCCCTCAAAACTTAAGAATTGAGACATCTGCGAGCGGAGCCGCTCAACCCACCCGGCAACGACATCCGGCGTATTTAAGGCGCGCTCTTGTGCTTTGAAACTGGGGTCACCAATCAGCCCAGTTGCACCACCAACCAAGGCAATGGGTGTGTGGCCTGCCAATTGAAAGCGACGCAACGTCAGCAGTGGTACTAGCGAGCCAATATGCAAACTATCCGCCGTTGGATCGAATCCACAATAGAGTGTTCTGGGCCGCTCAGTCAGCCATGCCTCGAAGTGCTCATCATTGGTGGTCTGAAAAACCAAGCCTCGTGCTTTCAGATCCTCAAAAAGCGCCATGTAAATATTCCTCTGCTCAATACGCTACCGCTACTACGTCGCCATATTGCAACAACGCTTACGAATGTCTAAGTCCAATCTGTTTTGACTACCGCCAATGAACTCTCTCCTCTCGACCCTCGCCGACCAACAAGAGAAGTCGCTGTTTCATCGCCTCGGACTTGCGCCACGATAATTCTGGAAACGACGATTGTCGGTTATCATGCAACGTAGTTTACCGCCCCGACTAGGCCGAGGAAAAAAGTTGCAACCCAAGCCCAGAGGCGCCACTCGCCTGCACACAGTTAACAACGGTTCAGACGACAGAAGTCGCGTGGTCTGGGGTGTGGTGAGTCTACTCGTCTTGGTGTTGCTCGCACAGCTTTTCCGTGGTGGTGACCCTGTCGATGACGAGGCTGTGCCTAGCTCACAGCCCGACCCGCTTGTTTTGGCAACGACACAAGTCGCCTGGGAGGCCATAAGCGAGGGACAGACACTGGCTCCACGGGAAGCGCCACTTGAGTGGGTCGATGTTACCGTCCGTAATGGCGACAATCTGAGTCTAATCTTTAATCGTGCGGGCTTTTCAGATCGCGATGTGTTTGATGTAACAACAAGCAAAAACGGTAAAGCACTGCGGAAGATTTTCCCCGGCCAGCTCATTGGCTTTGCTGCTGACGACAACAAGCAGCTAGTTGCAGTGAGGCATATCGCGTCACCGTTGAAGCAAACCGTCTACACACGCGAAGACGGGCAATTTAATTCTGAGGTTATCATCCGAGAAACCGAAGTTCGCCAGCGGTCTGTGGCACTCACCATCTCGAGCTCGCTGTTTCTAGCGGGTGAGCGCGCAGGTCTCTCTGACGGCATCATTATGGAACTCGCGTCTATTTTGGGGGGGGTAATCGACTTTGCCCTCGATCCCCGTCGGGGCGATGAGATAGTGATCTTATTTGAGGAAAACTTCTTGGACGACGAGAAATATTCTGATGGCAATATTCTTGCCGCCTCATTCAACAACAACGGTCGACTTGTCGAAGCGTTTCGCTTCAAGGACAGCTATGGTGACGTGGGCTATTACGACGCCGAGGGGGTGAGCATGCGCAAAGCGTTTCTGAAAGCACCGCTTGACTTCACGCGTGTCAGTTCGAGCTTTAACCCGAACCGGCTGCACCCAATTTACAAAACCAAGCGCCCCCATCGAGGGACTGATTACGCAGCACCCCGCGGGACACCGGTCTACGCTGCCGGCGATGGGCGAGTAATCGAGGCGGGATATAACCGCGCCAACGGTAATTACATTTTTATTCAGCACGGTGAAGCCTATAAAACCCACTACCTTCACTTAAACAAGAAACGGGTCGCAACAGGCAGCCGAGTAAAGCAAGGCCAAGTTATCGGCACCGTTGGCTCCACGGGCGCTGCAACCGGACCACACTTGCACTACGAATTTTTGGTGAATGGCGTGCACCGAAATCCACGCACGGTGCATAAGATACTGCCCAAGGCACGATCGCTCCCTGAAACTGAACTGGCTGCCTTCCAAAAAGCGATTTGGCAACCGGTTCAACAACTCGCGGCACTAAAAACCAGCGGCCCAATCACAGGTGCGGAATAAAGGTGCATGTACAAAGAAAGCAGGTGCTCAGTGAGCGCGGCTGATATTTATATTGGTCTTATGTCCGGCACTAGCGCCGACGCGGTTGACGCGGCAATGGTTAGCTTTGACAGTGATGGCAGCGTTAGGGCCATAGCGAGTCACTCCGTGCCGATGCCGGAAGCGTTAAGAAGGCGCATCATTGCCCTTCAGACGAGAACGTCGCACGACGTATTCGATGTTTGCGAGCTCGATGTAGAGCTCGCAGATATGTATGCAGCTGCCGTTTCCGCTTTGCTGAGGAAGACTGAATACACAGCCTCTGACATAACAGCCATCGGCAATCACGGACAAACACTTCTCCATTTCCCAAACCACCAACCTGCGTTTACCCTCCAGATCGGCGATAACCATCGCTTGGCAGAGTTAACTGGCATCAAGGTAATCGGTGATTTCCGACGTCGCGACATAGCGGCAGGCGGCCAGGCTGCGCCACTTATTCCCGCATTTCATAAAACCTTAGTGTCGAATGAAGGGGCCGTTGCTTTTCTCAACATTGGCGGCATTGCCAACATAAGCTGCATCAAAGAGGGCCGGGTCTACGGCTTTGACACGGGGCCGGGAAATACTTTGATGGATGCCTGGATTAGTCAGCACGAAGGACGTAACTACGATCATGATGGCGCATGGGCAGCAGACGGGTCGGTGAATAAAGAACTGCTCACGACTATGCGAGATGACCCCTACTTCAAGAAATCAGCGCCAAAAAGTACGGGGCAGGATTATTTCAATCTGGGCTGGCTTAATGAGCGCTTGATGGATGGCCTCCCACCAGCGGATGTGCAACGCACACTGCTTGAATTGACCGCCACAACTGCCGGCGAGGCGATAAGCCTCACTGGATGCGAATCCGTTTTCGTCTTCGGGGGTGGACGACACAACTGCCTTTTAATGGAGCGCTTGCAAGACCTCCTCGGCAACGTGTCACTGGAGCCCACCGATAGACTAGGGGTCGATCCTAACTATATGGAGGCAACTGCCTTCGCATGGCTTGCCAAGCAATGTCTCGCAGGGCTGCCCGGGAACGAACCCGATGTCACGGGTGCACGAGGCAGTCGTGTTCTCGGAGCGATATTCCCCGCATAGTCGCTAGGCTCCCAAATAGTTCCCCTAGTAGCCCCCTGAGTAGCTCCCTCACCAGAGCAGCCCCTCAACTGCGACCTGCGTTACGGTCACGAACGGCAGCCACACAAGTGCCAAGTGCCTATCGTTTAAAAAGGTATTTATCAAAAACGTGCCGCGAGCTGAGAAAGGTCCCGCTGGCTAAGAGATACCGCGGGTTAAAAGTCCGTCGCGAGCGCGGTTACTGACTAGCAGCGCAGACTCAAAACGGTTAGTTAGCGCTGTGTCAGGAGCTGAATAGAGCTAGATGGAAAAAGACGCGCCACAGCCGCAAGTCGTAGTAGCGTTCGGATTATTAACAACGAACTTAGAACCCTCGAGCCCCTCGACGTAGTCGATCTCCGAACCCATGAGGTACTGGAAGCTCATGGCGTCAATCAGCGCCGCAACGCCCTCACGCTCGATTACCCAATCGTCTTCGGCGGTATTGTCATCAAAGGTAAAGCCGTATTGGAACCCCGAGCAGCCTCCACCGGTGATATATACCCTAAAACGTAGCGACGGGTTCTCCTCTTCGGCAATCAGCACTTGGAGCTTACTAACTGCATTGTCAGAGAGACGTATCTCAGTGGGGTCAAATCCTGCAACGACCGACATATATGCTCCAAGCCTACGCTTTCTCAACCGACGATGTTGCCGTTACCGAGCTGATCGGCTCGACTTTGGCTGACGCAGTTGAGTGCTTAAGGTTTCCATCGATTTTACTACCCATCGACATTTCGATGAGGTTATAGAAAACATCACCAGAAACCACGGCACCTTTGGTCAACTCGAGGTTCTCTGCGCTGTAGATGTTGCCCTTCACAGAGCCGCTAATAGACGCCGAAGGCACTCGAATCTCTCCTTCGACCACCCCTCCTGCGACAACCCGCAACATTGCTGAAGCGCCGGGCTCAGCGCTGATTGAGCCAATGACTTTCCCTTCAACATCGAGGTTACCTGAAAAACTAATATCGCCAGTCACCGTGGTTCCCGCCGAAATTAGTGTGGTGTTACCACTTGCAGTACTGGACATTTGCGCTTGCTTATTCCTCAATTTTCTATCCCCTCAATCCACTCTTCTTGCATTTCCGATTTCTCTGTTTCCAATCACTGACTATCAGGTTTTTATCTCTAACATTGGTACTAATAGCCTAAGCATTCTTGTTCTCTGCTCTTAACTGTTTTCTTCGCTCTTTATTCAGCGGCCTCTCAGTAGACCACCACGTTGTCTTTGCAACTTACAGCTTATTTCAAAGTTATCTCTACAACCCCTAACTAACAACTAACAGATCTAGAGCGGAGTTATGGGTCATTTACTGCGCTTTTTCAACTCTAAAGCCCATTAAACACCGCACCTAAAAGCACTGTTTAGGCGTTATCGACGACGCCCCGTCAGCTACGCCCCGTCAGCATACACTTCCCGCCATGAAAAACGCTGCTCATAGCTTCGCTTTCGTGGCTTCGACAGCTTAATTGCAAAACGAAGCTCAGTAGCTTCAAAACCCTCAGGAACGGCTATGATGCCAGATATTCGCTGAAAGTATTTAAATGCAATCTTGTGTTCAGGTGTTGATGAGTAGACAGCACCCAGCGCGCGGCCTTCGGCATCGATCAGCTCTACCTTCAATTCACCCATGTAGGACTGTGTGCCAGGAGCGAGGCGCTGAACTACCGCTCGGTACTCGAGCTCACGCGACTCGGGTCGCCAGCTAATGTCCGGCTCCCTCACCTTTACTGAGCTGACATCCTCCGAAGAAGACATGATGTCTCGGTAAAATACCAACTCTCTCTCTAATTCACCGACTCTGCTCTCTTTGCTCGCGAGCTCTTCGCGCAATCGGTTCAAGGTCTCTGACTCTACGGATAGGCGAGTCTCCAACTTCGAGATACGCGCCTTAAGGCCCGCCTCGTCGAGCACCAGTGGCACGCGATCGTCAAAGCCGTTCTGATAGCCGAGGAAGTAAATAGCACCCACAGCCAACAGTGCGATGGCGAGACTTGCCATTCTTAGCTGGCGCTGTCGAACAACATTGATCCGCTTAACAACGGTTTTAATCTCGGCCTGAGACATAAGCTTAGGGAATGACCGCCGGACTTTCGAGACCCATCGTTTCGTCCAGTCCGCACATTAGGTTCATCGCTTGGATTGCCTGACCCGAAGCACCTTTGACTAAATTATCGATTGCCACCGTGACTACCACAGTATCACCCTCTGGTCGTGTTACATCGATTTCGCAGCGATTGGTTCCAGCCACGTGTCGGGTCTCTGGTTCGTAGTTACCCTCGGTCAGAATCACAAACGGCTCGTCGCGGTAACACGCTTGGAAAATAGCGCGCAAATCCGCTGACGTATCTGTCAATTTGGCAAACAGTGTGGCGTGAATACCCCGTATCATGGGCGCCAAATGTGGCACAAAGGTCAACTTAACCTCAGAGCCAGCCATTCGTGACAGGCCTTGCTCCATCTCGGGCAAATGGCGATGACCAGCAACGCCATACGATTTCATTGACTCTGTCGCCTCGGTAAGAAGCAGGTTGATCTTTGCACTACGTCCCGCGCCACTGGTTCCCGAGGCACACGATGCGATCAAACTGGATTGATCTACAACGCCAGCCTGCAAAAGTGGCATGAAACCAAGCTGTACTGACGTAGGATAACAGCCTGCACAGGCAACCAACTGGGCTGATCGCAACGCATCGCGATTTAGCTCGGGCAAACCGTACACAGCCTGCTCGACGAGTTTGGGCGCAACATGCTCAACACCGTACCAAGACTCCCACTGTTCGATATTTTCAAGTCGGAAGTCCGCCGAGAGATCAATAACCTTTTTTCCTTTCTCGATCAGTGCAGGAACCGTATTCATTGCAACGGCGTGGGGTGTCGCAAAAAAGACGACATCGCAGTCATCAAACTCAACTTCCGCAGGGTCTTCGAATGCCAAGTCGATTGCACCCCGGAGATTAGGGAAAAGTCGGTCAACGCGCACACCGGCCTCAGCACGAGACGTAAGACGCACGATTTCAACCTCCGGATGTGCCAACAGCAACCGAATGAGTTCGACGCCCGCGTATCCAGTCGCTCCTACAATGCCAACTTTAATCATTTCAGGCCTAAGATCTGATATTGTTCGTGTAGTTTACTTGCTGTTCGATTCGAAACCAGCATGGAGTGACCAATGCTTTGGATTCAAGGGTTGCATGTGGTGTTTGTAGTGACCTGGTTCGCGGGGCTTTTTTACCTCCCACGAATTTTTGTCTACTACGCGCAGGCCGAGGACGACAATACAAAGACCACGCTCGCCATCATGGCTCGCAAGCTCTATAAGTTTGTGACGCCCCTCATGATGCTCGCAGTTGCCTTGGGCCTGTGGCGACTCAGCTTTGCGCTTGATTACTACCTGACTAGCCTTTGGATGCAATTGAAGCTTGCAGGCGTTGTTTGCTTACTGATCTATCATGTTCAATGTGGCCGCTACGTAAAGCGCATCAATGGCGGCGACAACAGCAAGAGCCATGTTTTTTATCGCTTTTTTAACGAGGTACCGGTGCTGTTTCTATTTGTCATCGTATTACTGGTCTATATCAGACCGGGTTGAAAAGTAACAAGCCAAAACCAATATAAGAAAACGACACCGAGTCGGGGGAAGATGGTCAATGACCAAGTCAGAAGCGCTATTTGAGCGTGCTCAAACGCACATTCCGGGCGGCGTTAACTCGCCGGTAAGAGCTTTCAAAGCCGTGGGTGGGACCCCGCGCTTTATGGAGCGGTCAGACGGCGCTTACATGTATGACGCCGATGGCAATAAGTATATCGACTATGTACTGTCGTGGGGCCCTATGATCATGGGCCACAACCATCAACGCGTTCGCGATGCAGTGGTGAAAACGGCGCAGGATGGGCTTAGCTTTGGCTGTCCGACCGAGATTGAAATCGAACTTGCTGAACGCTTATGTGGCTTGGTACCCAGCCTCGAGCAAGTACGGATGACCAGCTCGGGCACTGAGGCCACGATGAGCGCGATCCGACTCGCTCGTGGTGCAACAGGCCGAGACAAAATCATCAAGTTTGAGGGCTGCTACCACGGCCACTCCGACTCACTGCTGATCAAAGCCGGATCTGGCGCACTGACCTTTGGCGTTCCAAGCTCACCCGGTGTACCCGATGTACTAGCCCAACACACGGTGACTCTACCCTTTAATGATCTCGACGCATTGAAAGCAGCGTTTAGTGAACTCGGCGATGAAATTGCCTGCGTTATCACAGAACCCGTTACCGGCAATATGAACTGCATCTTGCCAGAGCCAGGTTACCTTGAGGGTATGCGCGAGCTGTGCACAGAACACGGTGCCATTCTTATTTTCGATGAGGTCATGACCGGTTTTCGGTTTGGTACGCACTGCGCTCAGGGACACCTCGGCATCGATCCCGACCTCACCTGCCTAGGGAAGGTGATCGGCGGTGGTATGCCTGTTGGCGCCTTTGGCGGCAAAAAGGAAATCATGGCGCATATTTCTCCGCTCGGACCGGTTTATCAGGCCGGTACGTTGTCGGGAAACCCAGTGGCTATGGCATCTGGACTGGCGACACTGGACATTATTTCGGAGCCAGGCTTCTACGACGATCTGTTCCGTCACACCACGGAACTGTGTGAAGGTATGCAGGCTGTCGCTGATGAGTCCGGTATCCCATTCACAACCAATCATCTGGGCAGCATGTTTGGCTTCTTCTTCACGGAAGACAAGAAAGTAACGCAATACCCACAGGTCATTGGCGCCAACGTAGAGCGCTTCAATAAGTTCTTCCACCTCATGTTAAATGAGGGCGTTTATTTAGCGCCCGCATCATTTGAGGCTGGATTCATGTCGTCAGCCCATACCGATGGTGATATCGCAGACACCATCGATGCGGCGCGACGCGCGTTCAAAGCACTGTAGGAGGGCTCTAATGACCACCCCAAGAGGTCCTTTTCCATTTACACGCATGCGCCGCTTACGTGCGACGCCTTTCGCGCGAGCCTTGACCGCAGAGAACACACTGGCGCCGAGTGACTTTATCTACCCCATGTTCGTACTCGAAGGTGAAGGACAGCGAGAGGCAGTGCCCTCGATGCCAGGCGTTGAGCGGCTAAGCATTGATCTTCTAACCGAGCGAGCGCGTGAAGCTTTTGAGCTCGGCATACCGGCGATCGCGTTATTTCCCGTAGTGGGCGAAGCCAAAAAGTCGCTTGATGCCGCGGAAGCCTATTCACCCGATGGTTTGGTTCAGCGCACGGTAAAAGCACTAAAAACGGCCTTACCAGAGCTCGGGGTCATCACGGACGTCGCCCTCGACCCTTACACCACTCACGGTCAAGACGGCATCATTGACGATAAAGGCTATGTGCTTAATGACATTACCAAGGAAGCGCTAGTAAGGCAGGCGGTTAGCCATGCAGAGGCCGGTGCAGATGTGGTTGCACCATCGGACATGATGGACGGCCGTATCGGCGCCATAAGGGAAGCGCTCGAAACCGAAGGGCACATCAATACGCTGATCCTCTCGTACGCCGCTAAATATGCCTCCGTCTATTACGGGCCGTTCCGAGACGCAGTCGGCTCGGCTAGCAACCTGAAAGGCGGCGACAAAAAGACCTACCAGATGGACCCAGCCAACAGCGATGAGGCGATCCATGAGGTTGCACTCGATTTAGGTGAAGGCGCTGACATGGTCATGATCAAGCCCGGCATGCCCTACCTAGATATTGTCCGACGCGTAAAATCCGAACTGCAGGTGCCTACTTTTGCCTATCAGGTGTCTGGAGAGTACGCGATGCATCAAGCGGCCTTTGAGAAAGGTTGGCTATCACGCGACGCGGTAATTCTTGAGAGCCTACTCTCGTTCAAACGGGCCGGTGCTGATGGCATCTTGACCTACTTTGCCATTGACGCAGCGCGCTTGCTTGCCAAAAAATGACGGCCTCGGGCGCGCGCAACAACCCGGTTTTTTATAGGACCCTGAGTGTCGCGTTCACGCTATTCATTGGCAGCTTGCTTCCCCGCTATGCCCAAGCGTGTGAATGCTTATGGGAAGGTAGCTTTGCTGAGGTGGTCGCCAATGCGGACTTGGTTGTGCTGGGCAGTCCCGGCGTCCAAAAGGGCAACGCTGTAGACATTGCTGTTGATGTGACGCTATCAGGTCCGGATTGGATTGAGACGCCACGCGTCTGGCTGAAAACAGGTGAATACTGTCGCCCTGACGCGAGCGAGTTCGAGGCCGGTGAGCGCTATATTCTCGCGCTGAAGAAAATCACCGAAATCCCCAACGACGGCTTCAACCCATCCACACCCAATGTCAGTTATGGGCGCATCGGTGATTACGAGCTCTCGAGTTGCGGTGGCTATTGGCTGACCGTAAAAGGGCTCCGTGCCTCCGGGAATCTCGTGCCCGGCATGCCGCGCTATGCATATAACCCCAAAATGTCGCCTGTACATGTTGGCCACGTCATCGCCTTTTTGAAAGGCAACGCATCTCTTGAATCACTCACTGAGGCGGCTCGACTTGATCCTGAACTTGAGGCGCTTAAGAAAGACTCCAGGAGCTTTATTCGTGGATTTGGAGATGTCGACAACGACCCCTAAGTCCTAAGAGTGACTCCTTTGGCTGACCGCCTGCTCGGTGCGCTGTGTTCAATAAATAAAGACTAGGCGCGCTCGACTCTGGCAGCGCCACTCTTCCGATTACCTACAATCTCTAATAATTCGTCGATCATCATGAGCGACAGACCCCAAATGAGATACCCCTTGTAGGTAAACGCATCTGACTCCAAGACCTCACCTCGCCAATCCCATTGGTGGCGGCCTCGATTGTTGTCATCGAGAAGGAAATGTAGCGGTATCCATACCGTTGCGGCCACTTCGTGATTCAAGGTCAACTTCGGTAGAGACTCGACTTCAAATACAAAAGGCGCGACCAACATCTCAGGCCGGTCCGCCCGCCAACCTGTGTTCACATCAGATAACTGGCAGATACAACGCGCATGCCCCTCGAGATCAAAACCAATCTCCTCGAGCGTTTCACGTTTCGCGCAGGCTTCGTCAGAGGCGTCCGCATCATCTCTGCGGCCCCCAGGAAATCCCATATGACCTGACCAGGGATCACCCTCTCGGACCGCGCGTTGAATCATCAAAATTTCAGGACCCGCTGACCCGTCACGCACACCAATTGCGACGGCAGCACGCTTAGAAGGCAAGGGCGCTCGCGGCGCGGTTACACAGGTCAGTCGATCGACAGTTTCTTGAAAGGTGGGGAACACATCAAACTCCTTACATACTCCAGTGTACACAATGTCGCCCGGTGAATTTCGTGCTTTCCTAATCAATCTCCTGCTTACAATCGCGACAAGCGCGTGAACAAGTGATAACGGCGTGCGATAATCGCCCACCCTTAACCAAAGACAGGCCCCCGTTTCCCATGTCCTATTATGTTTATGCCATTGGCGCTGCATTAGTTGATACCGAAATTGACGTCAGCGACAACGACCTTGCCCAGCTGGGCATTGAAAAGGGCATGATGACACTGGTCGATGAGGCCCGACAGAGCGAGATCAAAACACATCTCGCAGAGCAACTGAACACAGCCAACCATGCCTGCGGTGGCTCGGCCGGGAACAGCGTTATTGCAGCCTCTCAATTTGGCGCTCCCACATACATGAGCTGCCTTGTATCGAATGATGAGGACGGCGATATCTATATTTCCGACCTGGAAGCATCTGGCGTCTCGCACGGCTTTCAGCAAGAACGCCGTGCTGGCACGACCGGGAAATGCCTAGTGCTGATTACACCCGATGCCGAGCGCAGCATGAATACGTTCTTAGGCGTCTCAGAGACGCTCTCGGTCACAGAAGTGAACGAACAAGCTATTTCTGACGCCAGCTGGGTGTATCTCGAAGGCTACCTAGTGACATCACCAACGGGCCACGCCGCTGCACTCAAAACCCGAGATGTTGCACGTGCACAGGGCGCAAAAGTCGCCGTCAGCTTCTCAGATCCGGGGATGGTGACGTTTTTCCGCAATAATATGAATCAAATGATCGAGGGCGGTGTCGACCTCGTCTTCTGCAACGAGATTGAAGCACTGGGCTGGGCGGAGACCGAGAGTTTGGACGAAGCCGCAAGCAAGCTCAAAGGTATTGCTAAGAGCTTTGTGATCACTCGCGGCAGCGAGGGCGCTATTTTATTCGATGGCGAGACAACCCATGCGATCGCCGCCCCGAAGGTTGAAGCCGTTAATACCAACGGCGCGGGAGACATGTTCGCTGGCGCGTTTTTCTACGCACTCTGGCGGGGAAGTGACATGCACGACGCTTGTGAGTTTGCAGCGAACGCAGCTGCCGCCGTTGTTTGCCAGCCGGGCCCACGATTAAGCTTAAGCGATAGCCTAGAACTCAAAAATTCGCACTTCGAAGCCTGAGGTGAAGGGACTTACTAATGACTGATCAAGAGATAAAACCTAAAGTTAAGAGCGACCCGCTCTATCAAATGTTAAGACACGAGGATGTCGACAGCTTTAATAATAGTCGCAATAAACTTGATACCAGCCAGCTGTCTGGTGGCGACTATCGTGGGCGTGACCTCCGTAAAATGAATGCGCGCGGCCTCGACTTCTCCAACGCCTACTTTCGTAACTGCGATTTATCTGGAATCGACTTTCGCGAGACCAATCTTGAGGGTGCGAGCTTGCTCGACGCTAAGGTCTCGGGCGTTTATTTTCCAGACGAGTTGAGCGCCGAAGAACTCCGGCTGTCACTCGACCACGGTACTCGTCTTCGGTACCACAAGTAGGTATTTGCTATGCATTTAGGTCGGCCTCAGGCGTTCCTTGCATCACTTTTCGTCCTTGCACTCACGACTCTGACACTCTCGGTGCAGGCGCAGAGCCCGCTTTCTGCCTATACACAGCAGCAGACCGAATTTCTTCCTGTTGATGAGGCTTACAAGCTCAGCGTAGTCGGTGACGGGGAGCGAAAAGCCTTGCTGCAGTGGTTAATCGCACCCAATTACTATCTTTACCGACACGCCTTTGCAGCGAAAGCTAGGACAACGGACGGCGATATTGCACTAGATCTCGCAATACCCGACGGCCGAGCGAAGACAGACGAGTTCTTCGGTGATGTCGAGGTATATTACGGCGCAGTGGATGCCAGCCTGGAGCTTGCTGAAACAGCGGAACTCATTGAGCTATCGATAACCTATCAGGGGTGCGCTGACGCAGGACTTTGTTACCCGCCGGAAACTAAATCCTTTCTGTGGCATACGGCCTCAGGTGAGATCCAAAAAGGCAAGCTCGAGCTCAGTAACTTGAAGGCCGGTAACACTGCAGATACGGGTAGTTCAGACGAGTTTGGCTTGATCGCAGCGCTGGTGTTTGCGCTCTTGGGCGGGGTAATTCTGAACATCATGCCCTGTGTTTTTCCTATCCTCTCTCTTAAAGCACTCAGTTTTACTCACGGTACTACCCAAAGCCATCGTCGCTCGAGCTTGGTTTATGCGGCAGGGGTTATTGTGAGCTTCGTGAGTATCGCGGCGGTGCTCATAGTGATTCAACAAACCGGTAAACTCATTGGCTGGGGTTTTCAGCTTCAGAACACGGGGTTCGTCATAGGACTCGCTTACTTGTTTACGCTGATGGGACTAAGTCTCAACGGCCTGCTCCATCTAGGCACCTCGATGATGAATGTCGGTCAGTCTTTAACCGAAAAGGATGGCGATGCGGGCAGCTTCTTTACGGGCATCTTAGCGGTTGTGGTCGCAAGTCCCTGCACTGCGCCCTTCATGGGAAGTGCCTTAGGCTACGCGTTAACACAACCCATTTACATCACGCTGTTAGTTTTTGCATCACTGGGTCTTGGCATGGCACTGCCGATGGTCATTCTCAGTTACAGCAATGCAATGGTAAAAATCCTACCTAAGCCTGGTCCATGGATGGATATCGCGAAAAATGTATTGGCATTCCCGCTCTACCTCACCTCCGTTTGGCTACTCTGGGTGGCTGGCAACCAGGCGGGCGTAAACACCATGGCGCTGGCACTTGCAGGTCTTGTTCTGCTTGCTATGGCGTCCTACGTCTACGCGGAGACCTCTATCCGTAAAGCCCTGAGTGCAATCCTCCTGATTGCCGCAGTGCTTCTTGCTATCCCCCGAGGCGACATTCAAGGTAGAGACGCGCAATCACGCAACTTGGCCGAAGGGCAGGTCGCGTGGTCCGCATCAACGCTCGCCTCCTATCGCGAGGCAGGAAAACCTATCTTCGTCGATGTAACAGCCGACTGGTGTATCACCTGTCTTGCTAACGAGGCCGCTGTGCTGTTTACACCTGAGATCGAAGGCGCATTTTTAGCGGCCGATATCCCGTACATGATTGCGGATTGGACCGATTATGACGCCGACATTGGTGAGTTCGTAAGATCTCATGGCCGAAGTGGTATCCCGTTGTACGTCATGTATCCCAGCGGTGTCGCCAGCGATCCTGTGATACTGCCACAGCTCTTAACGCGGGATATCGTGCTCTCCGCCATTGAAAATGCCCAATAAACGCCCCAGATACGCAGTATGAAAAAGCAAGAGGTTCCAATGTTTAGAGCATTATTTCTCGTGGCTGCAGGTATGGCCACTAGCATGGTTGTGCTGGCGGATAATCTAATTGTTGCCGATGGCTGGGCCAGAGAGACGCCACCGGGAAAGCGCATGACCGCAGCGTATGGCACGTTGAAAAATGTCGGTGCCGATACGCTTGTCATCACAGGTGTTAGTGCCGAGATTGCTGCCCACAGCTCGCTTCATGAGACGCGGATCGAGCGCGATCGTTCAACCATGCGGCCTGTGTCTAACTTGGCTGTCGCGCCAGGAGAAGAAGTCGAACTCGCCCCGGGAGGTCTGCATATCATGTTGATGAAACTAGATGCGCCATTGATTGAAGGAGAATCAATCGACATCTGCCTCGAGCTAGAGAACAATACAGATGTATGTAGTGTGTTTCCCGTCGCAAAGCAGAAGGCCTCGGGACACAGGCACTAAGCGGAGCAAACGATTAACAACATTGTGCAAGCACTGTCTGGCCACAAAATGCGGCCCTATAGGCGATTAAACAGATGACAATGAAAGAACAGGTAGCGGCTCTCAAGACAAGATTGACTGGCTTGCTGTCGTCGAGCGAATCACTTGGCTTGATACAAAGCCGAGGTGGCAGACGTGCCCTTCTCGCTATTATCGGATCTTATACTCTTCTCATGGTCGGACTCGGCGTTTATTGGAGCATCCCGCCCAAACCATTTGACGTCGTGCAGAATCGGGCAAGCTATTTGAACAGAGCCGATCAATCTGTAACGGGTGCCGCCACCACCGCTGCGCTGCTAGAGGTAACACGCTTGCTGTTAGAGAAAAACGGCGGCTACATCAGCAATGACATAGCACCGCCGGGAAGCCTTTTGGATAACATACCCAATTGGGAATACGGCGCGCTCATTCAGTCTCGTGATCTTGCGCGAGCCTTACGCGAAGTGCTCAGTCGTTCGCAGTCACAATCGCAAGAAGATGTCGACTTGACCCTCGCCGAACCACGAATCAATTTTCAAAATTCCAGCTGGGCGCTGCCTGCAACCGAATCTGAATACCGAGATGCGCGGCGATATCTCACGTCTTACCTCAATCGACTACCCGTTCAAGGTGAGGACGGTGCGCAATTTTACGCGCGTGCCGACAACCTCAGCTACTGGCTTGGGATGGTAGAAAAGCGGCTGGGCAGCCTCTCGCAGCGATTATCTGCAAGTGTGGGTCAGAAACGAGTCAATACCGATCTCGCTGGCGACAGCGCAGCACGGCAGTCAACATCACCGACAACAGAGATTTTGGTTAAAACACCTTGGGATGAAATTGATGACGTTTACTACGAGTCACGAGGCGCTGCATTCGCATTGATTCACTTCTTAAAGGCGGCCGAGGTCGACTTTGCCGACGTACTCGAGAAGAAAAACGCAGCAGTGAGTTTGCGCCAAATTATTCGTGAACTTGAGGCGACACAACAAACCGTCTGGAGTCCTGTGATTCTCAATGGGTCTGGCTTTGGTATCTGGGCAAATCACTCGCTGGTGTTGGCAAGTTATCTTTCACGGGCCAATGCGGCGCTTATTGACCTGCGCGAACTCCTCGCTCAGGGCTGAATTGGTTTTTGGCCCGTCAGTAATACCCATCCATCGCGAGTTTCACTGATCTCAAGGTTCACTGACGCATATCGTTCAATCAACTCTGGGGCCTGCTCAGAGAGAACACCGGTAAGCATTAGCCTGCCACCAGGTTTCATTAACGTAATAAGCTCGCCTGCAAGACCAAGCAAAGGGCCGGCAAGAATGTTGGCGACTACAAGATCAGAATGGTTCGTCCAGGTGGCAATGGCTGCATCACCCGGGAGCACAACCGCAATCGACTCAGGCTCAATTTGATTTCTCTCGGCATTGTCGCGGGTCGCTGTGAGTGCCTGTGGGTCATTGTCGACCCCCAGCGCTGAAGCTGCGCCCAAACGTAATGCTGCAATCGCTAAAATACCGGATCCGCAGCCAAAGTCGACAACACGCTCACCGCCCCGAATGGCATCATCGAGTGCCGACAAGCACATGGCGGTGGTTGCATGGGTGCCGGTGCCAAACGCTAGGCCGGGATCGAGATAGACGTTGATAGCAGAGCTATCGGGTGGTTCCGACCAGCTCGGGCAGATCCACAAACGAGGTCCCATTTGGATAGGAGAAAACTCATCCATCCAAACTCGCTCCCATGCGCGATCCGGGAGCGCGGTGATATCGCTTCGCGAGTTTTCAGCCAACAATTCGCGAGGCAAGGCCTCTCGGACAGGCTCTAGATCAAAGTCGCCGGCAAACAGTGCTGTGACTTTAACGTTTTGCCAAACGGGGGTCTCACCGGGCCCCGGTTCAAGTAGAGGCTCGTCGGCGTTATCTTCTAAGGAAACCGCAAGTGCACCTTGGGCAAAGAACCAATCTTCAAGCAGTTCGACGCGGTCGGAATGGGTTTCTAAAACCCACTCTTGCCACTCGTTTGTGCTCAATGCTCGTGTTCCAGCTTACTCTCGAGATAGTGAATACTTACTCCACCCGCAACAAACGAGGAGTCAACGACAAGCTCACGGTGTAGTGCTGAGTTGGTTCGAATACCCTCTACAACAAACTCATCGAGTGCCTGCCGCATCTTCTTAAGCGCAATCTCACGGTCATCACCATGGGTAATCAACTTGCCAATTAGACTGTCGTAGTGCGGTGGTACTTGGTATCCACTATAAATGTGAGAGTCAACTCGAACGCCATGACCACCCGGTGCGTGGAAGGTTTTAATGAGTCCTGGCGACGGCATAAACGTGCGCGGATCCTCAGCATTGATCCGGCACTCGATGGCGTGACCATTGAACGCAATATCACTCTGTTTAATCGAAAGCTTCTGCCCACCCGCAATCAAGAGCTGCTCTTTAACAATATCAATGCCGGTAATCATCTCCGTGACGGGATGCTCTACCTGTACACGGGTATTCATCTCGATAAAGAAGAATTGCCCATCTTCGTAAAGAAATTCAAAGGTTCCCGCTCCCGTGTAACCCATATCTATACAAGCCTGCACGCAGGACGCGCCCACTTTTTCACGCAGGTCGTCGGGAATACCCGGTGCTGGTGCTTCCTCGATAATCTTCTGGTGACGTCGCTGGAGCGAGCAGTCTCGGTCACCCAAGTGCACTGCATTGCCTTGACCATCTGCCAGCACCTGAATCTCAACGTGCCGGGGCCGCTGAAGAAACTTCTCCATATACACAACGGGCGAGCCGAATGCTGCTGCCGCCTCAGACTGCGTCACTTCGATTGATGAGAGCAGCACCTCTTCGTTATGTACGACGCGCATTCCACGGCCGCCGCCACCTGCGGCCGCCTTGACGATTACTGGGTAACCGATTTCGCGCGCGATGCGAAGAACCTCGTCGGGATCGTCGGGCAACGCGCCGTCTGAACCAGGCACTGTAGGTACACCAGACTTTCGCATCTGATGCTTGGCAGAAACCTTGTCGCCCATTAGGCGGATAGTCTCAGAGCGAGGTCCAATGAACTTGAAGCCACTCCGCTCAACTTGCTCAGCGAAGTCCGCATTTTCCGACAGAAATCCGTATCCTGGGTGAATGGCGTCAGCACCTGTAACTTCCGCGGCACTGAGAATAGCTGGCGCCTGAAGATAACTTTGGGTGGACGGCGCAGGGCCAATACAAACCGATTCATCTGCCAGCCGAACGTGCTTTAACGTGCTGTCTGCCGTTGAGTAAACCGCTACGGTCGGGATGTCTAGCTCCCGACAGGCCCGCAAGATGCGCAACGCGATCTCACCACGGTTGGCAATAAGTACCTTTTCCAACATGGGTCTATGTCCTCGCGCGATCGCGCTTATGCAATCGTGATGAGTGGTTGATCAAACTCGACCGGCTCACCGTTCTCAGCGTGAATGGCGGTGACGGTTCCCGCACGATCGGCTTCAATTTGATTCATCATCTTCATTGCTTCGACAATACACAAGACATCACCCGCCCGAACGCTCTGACCCACTTCGACAAACGAGGGTGCGTCGGGGCTTGGCGAACGGTAGAACGTACCAACCATAGGAGACTTCACAGCATTATCTGTCTCGGCCGCGGGAGCCGGCGCAGGAGCGACCACTGCAGGTGCTGCTGGCGCCGGTATGGCGGGGGCTACCGGCATCGGTGCAGCCGCCATAGCAACGGGAGCGCCTGTGTTACGACTAATGCGGACAGACTCCTCACCTTCTTTGATCTCAATTTCGTCAACACTAGACGCTTCGAGCAACTCGATTAATTTTTTTACTTTACGAATATCCATAGGGTCACCTTTACCATCCGTTGTTATTACTCGTTTCAGTGATTTCGGTTCAATAAAAATTGCAATGCATGGTCGTAACCGGCACTCCCGAGGCCAGAAATCACGCCAATCGCCAAATCAGAAAAAAAGCTGTGGTGCCGAAAGGACTCTCGCGCATACACATTGGAGAGGTGAACTTCGACAAAGGGAATAGCAACACCTGCAAGCGCATCACGCAGAGAAACGCTCGTGTGAGTCAGTCCTGCAGGATTAATAATGATTGCCTGTGTCTGCTCGAGTCTTGCAGCGTGAACTGCGTCGATCAGCTCACCTTCAGCATTACTCTGAAACGCACTCAAAGTCCGCCCTGCACTCGCGGCTGTTTGCTGAAGGCGGGCATTGATAGAGGGCAGGTCTTCGCTGCCGTAGATATCAGGCTCCCGCGTACCCAAGAGATTTAGATTAGGTCCGTGTAACACGAGTATGTCGACCATATCGACCACGCTTGCTTCCCAGTAAGTCCCCTCGAGTCTCCATCAGCACGCGAACTCTGTCCACTGATTTTGGCACTACGCGACCATTCTGTGCCTTTTTACCGAAGTTATCGACTTTTCGTTAATTTTTGACGGCGCCCCTTCTACCGCAACGAGTGAAAGAGAGTTAATACTACCCACTGACCAGACTTCAACCTTTCGATCGCGTTTATTACACTACACGCTTTCTTCTTTCTGACCTGACACATGCGACTCGGCGCCTTTGTAAGTGATCTACCCGTAATGCTTGCCCCTATGGCGGGTGTTACAGACTTACCCATGCGTCGACTAGCCGTAGAATATGGCGCCGATATGGCGGTCGGAGAGATGATGTCGTCTGATCCATCGCTCACCAACTCGCGCAAATCACAATCGCGAGCAAACCATAGCGATGAGGCGGGACTACGCTCAGTGCAGCTGGTGGGAAATGATCCAGAAACCATTGCCCAAGCCGCAAAACTTAACGTCGAGCGTGGCGCTGAAGTTATTGATATCAATATGGGCTGTCCTGCAAAAAAAGTATGCAAGAAGGCAGCAGGCTCAGCACTTTTAGCAGACACTCAATTAGTGTCGGATATTCTCAAGAGCACAGTAAAAGCCGTTTCTGTGCCGGTTACCCTAAAAATCAGGACGGGGATCGATAATGCAAATCGAAACGGTGTAGAGATAGCTAAAATTGCACAGGACTGCGGCATCGCAATGCTTACCGTTCACGGCAGGACACGTGCCGATAAATTCAACGGTGAAGCAGAGTACGAAACGCTGAGAAATATTGTTGACGCCGTCGACATACCAGTGATTGCCAATGGTGATATAGACACGGCGGAGAAGGCGGCAAGAGTACTAGCGCATTCGGGTGCATCGGGCGTCATGATTGGTCGCGCGGCACAGGGACAGCTCTGGCTCCCTGGACAGATTGCCAGTAAGTTGCGGCGTGGCCTGGACACACGTCCTTGTGTAGAAGCACGTCTTCAACTTGCGAAAAAGCACTGTCGACTGCTCTATGAATTTCACGGTGCGGTAATGGGCTTCAAAATCGCAAGGAAGCACGTGGGTTGGTTTTTTGAAGCCGAGCTTGGCGATGATTACCTGTCCTTCAAGCGAGCTTTCAACGCGCTTACATCGCAGGACGCACAGGAGCAGTTCTTCGTTGAGGAATCAAGTGACATTCTAAAAAGGATCGAAGCACGCGAAGCCCAAACCCGAGGAAGAAAAAAGCCACTGAGGAGCACGTAGGTGTATGACAGACGAGACACTCAAGACGCAAGGACATAAGCGAGAGGGCGGACTAGGACAGGCTGTCGAGATTGCAGTTCGCGAGTTCATGGAAACGCTCGATGGCGAGGGAACTACGGACTTTTACAATCTCGTTCTTACAGAGGTCGAGGAGCCACTACTTCGCGTAGTCCTAGAGTACTGCGGAGGCAATCAAAGCCGCGCGTCAGATTTGCTTGGACTCAACCGAGGAACACTGCGTAAAAAGTTACGGCAACACAATCTGCTCTAGTACCTCTTGACCATTGAGCAGCCACAACACGATGCAAAGCAATTGCAAGAAAAGGAAACCACTATGACTGAGGCGAGAATCGCCCCCATTAAACGTGCATTAATCAGCGTCTCCGATAAGACAGGCGTTGTTCCGTTTGCTCAGAGATTGGCCGCTCACGGCGTTCAAATCCTATCGACGGGCGGAACTTGTCGTCTTTTACTGGCGGAGGGCGTGCCCGTAACCGAGGTATCCGATCACACCGGCTTCCCGGAAATGATGGACGGCCGCGTGAAGACCTTACATCCCAAAATCCACGGTGGCATCCTGGGACGACGCGGCACCGATGATGCCGTCATGGCTGATAACCAGATCGGTGCGATAGACCTCGTCGTGGTGAATCTTTATCCTTTCGAAGCTACCGTCGCTAACCCGGACTGCACGCTCGCAGACGCGATTGAAAACATTGATATAGGCGGGCCGACAATGGTGCGAGCCGCCGCTAAAAATCACCGCGACGTAACGATTATTGTCGACAACAAAGACTTTGAACGAGTCCTGGAAGCGCTTGCTGATCAAGGCGGCACCTCTGATGACCTACGTTTCGATCTCGCCGTCAAAGCATTCGAACATACAGCTGGCTATGATGGCGCCATTGCAAACTATCTCGGCAGGCGCGTCGATGCTGGCGAACTTAGCGATTTCCCAAGAACCGCAAACTTTCAATTTCACCGCAGTACGGTGATGCGCTATGGCGAAAATCCTCACCAAAATGCTGCATTCTATACCGATAAAAATGCCCTTGAGGCAGGCGTTGGTACAGCGACGCTGCACCAAGGGAAACCCCTGAGTTACAACAACGTGGCAGATGCCGATGCTGCGATTGAATGCGTGAAGTCGTTCGAGCAACCCGCGTGCGTTATCGTTAAACATGCAAACCCCTGCGGCGTCGCTGTCGCTAACACCTTGCTCGATGCCTACAAGTTAGCTTTCGAGACAGATACCGAGTCAGCCTTCGGCGGCATCATCGCTTTCAACAGAGCGCTTGATGCAGAGACGCTCTCTACCATCATCGACTCACAATTTGTTGAGGTCATTACAGCACCAGAAATCGAAGCCTCGGCACTCGAGGCAGCACGGGGCAAGCCAAATGTACGCGTGATGTCAACAGGCTACTGGGGCGAACGTTCACCTACGTGGGATCTGAAAAAAGTAAACGGCGGCTTACTTATTCAGGATCGCGATGATCATGTCATCGCTCAGGAGGATCTCACCGTGGTCTCCGAGCGGGCGCCCAGTGAGCAGGAGATGCGCGATATGCTCTTCGCATGGCGCGTAGCTAAATTTGTGAAGTCCAACGCGATTATTTACGCAGCCAACGAGCGTACTATTGGCGTGGGTGCCGGCCAGATGTCACGTGTTAATTCAGCGCGAATTGCCGCGATCAAAGCCGAGCATGCAGGACTTGAAGTTGCAGGGGCGGTTATGGCGTCTGATGCATTCTTCCCCTTCCGAGACGGCATTGATAACGCCGCTGAGCGGGGCATCAAAGCCGTTATTCAGCCTGGCGGATCAATAAGAGACGACGAAGTTATTGCCGCAGCAAACGAAGCGGGAATAGCCATGGTATTTACAGGGGTGAGGCACTTCAGACACTAAGATGAATGTACTAATGATTGGCGGCGGTGGCCGCGAGCATGCGCTAGCGTGGAAGCTGGCACAATCCAGTCAAGTGGAAACCGTGTTTGTGGCACCCGGAAATGCAGGAACGGCTGCCGAGGAAAAGCTGAAGAACATCGCTGTGGACGCAGCTGATTTCGACGCCCTCGCCAATTTTGCCAAACAGAATAACTGTGAACTGACGGTCGTTGGTCCTGAAGCTCCCTTGGTAAATGGCATTGTCGACTTCTTCGAAAGCCAGGGACTCCACTGCTTTGGTCCCTCTGCTGCTGCGGCGCAGTTAGAGGGTTCAAAGGCTTTCACAAAGGCGTTTCTTGCACGACACGGAATTCCAACTGGCGCTTACGAAACATTTACGGACCCTGAGGCGGCCTGTGCGTACATTCAGGCCCACGGCGCACCTATTGTTGTAAAAGCCGACGGTCTTGCCGCAGGCAAAGGCGTCGTCGTTGCCCTATCTGTCGAAGAGGCAGAGGCTGCTGTGCGAGACATGCTCTCAGGAAACGCGTTTGGGGACGCGGGTGCACGGGTCGTAATCGAAGAATTTCTCGAGGGTGAAGAAGCAAGCTTTATTGTGATGGTGGACGGGACAGATGTAATCCCCATGGCAACCTCCCAAGATCACAAGCGCGTTGGTGAAGGCGATACAGGACCAAATACCGGTGGCATGGGCGCTTATTCGCCCGCACCTGTGGTGACTGACGCGGTATACCAGCGAGTCATGGAAGAAATTATCACACCGACGGTTGTAGGCATGCTGGAGGACGGGAATCGATATCGTGGGTTCTTGTACGCCGGACTAATGATCGATGCTTCCGGGGCCCCAAAGGTGATCGAATTTAATTGCCGTTTTGGTGATCCAGAGACTCAGCCCATCATGATGCGCCTAGAATCTGACTTGGCCTTGCACTGCCTCGCTGCCTGCAAGGGACGCCTTACCAGTGAGACGGTGACGTGGAGTAGCGATGCTACGATTGGGATTGTACTCGCGTCCGAGCACTACCCTGCATCAAGCCCAACTGGCTTGCCCATCACCGGTCTTGGTGAGGAGCCACAAGGTGTCAAAGTATTCCATGCGGGAACGGCAATGGCAGACGGCGCTACGGTGACCTCAGGCGGTCGTGTGCTCTGCGTTACTGCGCGAAGTGCGTCATTAGCGGAGGCGGCTACAACCGCGTATCAAGCGATCGAGCCCATCGCCTGGGATGGGATGAAGTACCGAAGCGATATTGGTTGGCGAGCGCTAGCACGTTAAGCTTGTAGACAAAGGTAGACAGATACTCACCATGCAGAGACGACTAACCAACCTAGATCGATTGATAGCCACTGTGGATACAGCGCTGCGGGAAGTAAGCTCTGGCACAGGCTCGCTCTCAGGTGAACGCCCCTCGCCAGCCACTGATCATAGTGAAGCGGATCTAAGTGATGCCGAGCGCAAACACGCAGGTGGTCTCATGCGTATCAATCACACCGGGGAAGTTTGCGCACAGGCGCTCTATCGCGGACAAGCGCTGGTAGCGAAGTCGAATGAAACTCGTGACGCGCTTCGTGCAGCCGCACAGGAAGAAAAAGATCATCTAGATTGGTGTGAGGAGCGCTTGGATGCATTGGGCACGCATCCAAGCCGACTTAACCCTCTGTTCTTCGCAAGCTCTTACGCCCTAGGCGCACTCACCGGCGCCATTGGCGACAAAGTCAGCCTTGGCTTCGTTCACGCTACAGAGGAAGGTGTTGCGGCCCATCTCAAGGAGCATCTGCAAAAGCTCCCAGAGGATGATCGGAAGTCTCAGCTTGTTCTTCAGAAAATGCTTGAAGAGGAAGAGCGGCATGGGGCGCACGCACTCGAACAGGGCGGTCAAGAATTCTCAGCACCCATAAAGCGGGTCATGAGAAACGTCAGTCAAATTATGACAAAGACCACCTATTGGCTCTGAGAGTCATCGGAATCCGCTTCACGACACGTCGTTAATCAAGCCGCCAGTCAAAGACTAATCACACAAGCTAATTAGAGATCTTTGAACAACGCAGTCCCACTTATGCTTATGATCACAGAGTCAACGCATACCATACCGCGGCATCTCTGCATCCAACCCAGTAAAGGCGTATGCGCAACGCTGGATAATCGCTCGACCGGATGCCCCATTGTTTCCGATTAAGTCAAAATCGTCTCGTGAGAGTGTGTTACCTCAACGCCGCCCGTCGCTAACGTAATAGAGGCTGAGCAGTACTTCTCAGCTGACAGGGAGACAGCTCTGGCGACCTGGCTGTCTTTGATGCCAATCCCTTCAACGATGAAGTGAAGGTTAATCGCTGTGAACACAGCGGGAACCGCATCTGCCCGCTGAGCCTGTAACTCGACTCGGCAGTTGGTGATGTTTTGGCGCGATTTCTTAAGCATCGTTACAACATCAAACAGTGCACAGCCGCCCGTACCCAGCAGCAACATTTCCATTGGACGCAACCCGTGGTTTCGACCGCCAAGTTCGATGGGACCATCCATGACCACGCTATGGCCTGAACCTGATTCGCCAACGAACATGACATCATCGACCCATTTAACTGTGCCCTGCATATTCGACTCCAAAATAAAACCTCGTTACCCAACCTGGTCGGGCGCGATTGTGGATGGCACCACAAATAAGTGAGCGCTATGCTACTTTAAGTGTGTAGAAAATCACATTACAGTGATGAGCATGAATTACTTAGTGAGCAAACGTGTCCCCAATGCCGAAGCCTTCTTGGTGCATTGCGAACGCATCACGATGAAGTCAAGGTCTGTGGTGTTTCGTCAGGGTGACCCGAGCGAGCACCTGTACCTAATCCTAGACGGATCGGTATCGGTAATTGTTGATGACAGCGAAGCACCCGACCAAGAGATGGTGGTTAGCTACCTTAATCCCGGCGAGTTTTTCGGCGAGATGGGCCTATTTGGCGAGGAGCACCGAACGGCCAAACTTGTGACGAGAACAGCATGTGACTTTGCAAAAATAAATTACAACGATTTTCACAATATTCGCCATCGCTTCCCCGACATTTTATATGCCCTCACTACACAGATCGGGCAGCGCCTCAAAAATACGACGCGAAAACTCGCCGACCTTACTTTTATTGATGTCTACGGCCGGATACATCGCTCACTAATACAACTGACTACGCTGCCCGAAGCAATGACGCATCCCGATGGCATGCAGATTCGTGTCACCCGACAGGAATTAGGGAAATTAGTGGGTTGCTCACGCGAGATGGCGGGGCGAGTTCTAAAGATGCTTGAGGGTGATGGCTACATCACTGTCGCGGGGAAAACGATTGTCGTGCTTCGAGAGCCCACCGGCGGCGGTAAAACGGCTTAAGCCAGTGCGCCCGCCACCATTAACGCGAGTGCGTCCCCTGGCGACGGCTGTCGCATAAAAGACTCACCGATCAAAAACGTCGAAACGTTATTATCCAGCATCATCCGCATATCATCAGGTGCGTGGAGCCCGCTTTCGGTCACAACTGTCACCCCCTCAGGTACATCGCTGAGGAGCTGTAGTGTCGTATCTAACTGCGTATCAAAACTATGCAAGTCCCGATTGTTAATACCGATCAAGTCGATATCCAACTTAAGTGCACGCTCCAACTCTGTTCGATCGTGCACCTCTACTAGCACATCGAGATTGGCAGCGGTTGCCTCTTCGAACAGGTGTGCCAATTGCTCGTCCTCGAGACAGGCCACTATCAGCAAAATAGCATCAGCGCCCAAGGCCCGAGATTCCCACACCTGATAAGGATCTAATGTGAAGTCTTTTCGAATGACAGGCAGCTTCGTTGCGGCGCGCGCGGCTTGTAAATACGAATCGGCACCTTGAAAGAAATCAATGTCAGTGAGTACAGAGAGGCAGGCGGCCCCGCCCGCTTCATAGCTTGCAGCAATGCTCGCAGGATCAAAATCCGCTCTGATCACACCTTTGCTCGGGCTCGCCTTTTTGACCTCTGCAATCACTCCCGGTACGCCCTGTTCCCGGCGCAATTCAAGTGCATGAATAAAGCCGCGAGGGGCATCAGCTACCAACGCGCGATCTTTCAGGATAGCCAACTCAGTTAGCCCCTTTCTCTCCGCAATTTCTTGTAGCTTCCGATCGCAGATGCGCTTAAGCACTGTCGGTGTTTCACTTTTCATTCGTTATGCCTCCGCAGCACTCTGCGTCTTTTCCGCAAAAGCTTGGATGACATCCAGGGAAGCACCCGACGTAATCGTGTTCTCGGCCAATTGGATACCTGCCGACAAACTCGACGCCTGACCACCAACATAGAGCCCCGCACCTGCGTTTAGCGAAATGATCGAGCGCGCCTTTGCAGCAGACTCGGTCTGATCACCACCTAATGCCGACTTGATGAGAGCAGCAGATTCGGCTGCTGTGGACACACAAAGTCCATCCAACGATGAATGCTGGTGACCGAAGTCGCTGGGGTCAATCTGATAACTTTTCAGGGCGCCGTCCTTTAGTTCACACACCTCAGTAGGCTGACAAATAGAAATTTCGTCGAGACCGTCGGTGCCATGAACCACCATGACGTGCTCACTACCTAGCCCTTGCAAAGCCGCAGCCATGATCGGACAGAGATCTGCGTTAAAGACACCTAGCACCTGTCGGCGTGCACCCGCAGGATTTGTCAAAGGGCCTAGCACATTAAAAATAGTGCGCATCGCTAATTGCTGGCGGGGACCAACCGCGTATTTCATGGCGCTGTGATGCATAGGCGCAAACATAAAGCCAACGCCTAAGGTATCAATACAGTTCGCGATAACCTCCGGCGAAACCGTCAAATTGACACCAAGCTCTGAGAGAACATCAGAAGAACCACTAGCGCTCGATACAGATCGATTACCGTGTTTCGCGATGCGGCCGCCAGCTGCAGCCACCACAAACGTAGCAGCGGTTGACACATTGAATAGATCGGCGCCATCGCCTCCTGTACCTGCTAGGTCAATAAGACCATCCCGATCGATCTCTACAGGCGTTGCTAGCGATCGCATCGCACTCGCCGCTCCAACGATTTCGTCAATCGTTTCACCCTTGATTCGCAGCCCTACCAACAACCCACCAATCTGTGCTTCAGTGGCCTCGCCTTGCATGACAGCGAGCATCACCAGCTTCATTTCGGCACGACTTAAGGATTGGCCATTGACCACCTGTGCGATTGCTTGCTGAATATTCATAGTGTTCTCCTTCCTGCAAGGCGCAAACATTGTCCGAGCAGAGTCGGTGGCCTGTTCTTCACGCCTTGTGTCCCAGAAAGTTTTGCAGCATATCTCGGCCATGCTCGGTTAGGATCGACTCCGGGTGAAACTGTACACCCTCGACTAAAACCTCTTTGTGCCTGAGACCCATGATCACATCGCGCTCACCTTGCTCGTTGAGCGTCCATGCTGTGACTTCAAAACACGATGGCAGCGTCTTTGGGTCAACAACGAGCGAATGGTAGCGCGTTGCAGTAAAGGGTGACGGCAACCCTGCAAAAACCCCTGTGCCGTTGTGATAGACAGGACTCGTTTTACCGTGCATTACCTCGGGTGCGCGAACCACATCACCACCGTAGGCTGCGCCCATACTTTGTAAACCCAGACAAATACCGAAGACCGGAATATCTCCGGCAAAGCGTTTGATGGTGTCAATAGAGATACCGGCCTCAGCCGGAGAGCAAGGGCCGGGTGACACACAGATGCGCTTGGGTCGGATCCTATCGATGTCCTCAACCGTTATCTCGTCGTTGCGATAAACGTCGACTGATGCACCCAACTCCCAGAAGTATTGGACAACATTCCACGTAAAGGAGTCGTAGTTATCGACCATCAACACATCTGGGCGACTCGTCTCAACGTTTTTTGCTCCGGCACCTCTCGCCGCTTCACTACTCTTTGGATTGTTCATCGAACTGCTCTTGGAGTTAGCCATCGCCTCAGCACGCCTCAACCATTGCTGCCGCGCGTAACACGGCTCGAGCTTTGTTAAGCGTCTCTTCCCATTCCGACTCAGGAACAGAGTCCGCAACGACCCCGGCACCTGCCTGAACAATAAGCTGGCCGCCCTTAACCACCGCTGTTCGTATCGCAATAGCGGTATCCATATCGCCTGACCAGGACAAATAACCAACGGCGCCGCCATATACGCCACGCTTAACAGGCTCAAGCTCGTCAATGATTTCCATTGCGCGAATCTTAGGTGCACCGCTCAAAGTGCCCGCGGGTAACGTTGCGCGAAGCGAATCGATCGCTGTCGTATTTGCGCGTGCGTCGCCCGTAACGTTGGATACGATGTGCATCACATGAGAATACTTTTCGATTACCATTTTGTCGGTCAGCTCGACACTGCCAGGCTGTGACACACGCCCTATGTCATTCCGGCCCAAGTCGATCAACATAAGGTGCTCAGCGCGCTCTTTTTCGTCGTTAAGTAATCGGGTTGCTAACTCATTATCTTCAGCCTCGTCGGCACCACGTCGAATTGTCCCCGCGATCGGTCTGACCGTAATCTTCCCCTGTTCGGAACGCACCAAAATCTCGGGGGAGCTGCCCACCACGTGAAAGTCCTCGAGATCGAGGTAAAAGAGATAGGGGGAGGGGTTTAGGTGCCTCAAAGCCCGATACAAATTAAGTGGCGGCGCTGAAAACGGTAATGTCATTCGCTGGGAGACGACCACCTGCATAACATCACCGTCGAGGATGTAATCCTTGATCCTATCCACCCAGGACTCGAAGGTAGTCTTGTCCGTGCCGTAGGTAAGGCGTGACTCAATATCACTAGTATCGGTAGAGCCCAACGCAAAGCTACCCAGCGCCGCCGCCGGCTCAGCAAGTGATTTTTCAAGCACGTCCAAGCGCTCGATTGCCGCAGGCAAGGCGCCCTGCTTTGTGACGTCCGAATTAATAATGAGTGTTAACGTCCCTCGAAGATTATCGAAAACGACTACCTCCTCGGCGAGCACCAACAATATATCGGGCGTACCCAAATCATCTGGGTTAGCACTCAAAGAAAGTTTAGGTTCGACATAACGGACGGTGTCATACGAAAAGTAACCCACCCAACCACCGTGAAAAACGGGCAGGGACGAAAGGGGCGCACTGGTGGTCGATTCGTGCAAAGCCTCGATATCGGCAAGTGGGTCTGCTGATTCGTGAGACTCAACGAGCTCAGTACCGCGGTAGCGTAAAATAGTTGAGCCACAAACAGCGATTCGTTCAGTGGCCGGAAGTCCAACGATCGAGTAACGACTCCACTTCTCACCACCCTCGACAGACTCAAATAGAAAGGAATAAGGCGCTCGGCACAATTTAGAGAAAGTAGAAAGCGGCGTCTCAGTGTCCGCAAGTAATGTCCGCGTAACAGGAATCCGTGAGAAACCTGCTGATATTAACGCATCGTACTCAGTTTGATTCATTGCGCACCCTAACCAATGCTTGCCAACGCCTCGCGCATGCTGTCAATGACAGCTTTGTAGTCGGGCTTACCGAAGATGGCGGAGCCTGCAACAAATGTATCTGCACCGGCCTCCGCTGCGGCTGCGATGTTCGCAGGCCCCACACCACCGTCAACCTCCAGTCGGATATCGAGTCCAGATTGGTCAATGAGACTTCGCGCCTCGCGAAGCTTATCCAGCGTTGAGGGGATAAATGATTGACCACCAAATCCCGGATTCACTGACATAAGTAGGATCATGTCGACCTTATCCATGACGTATTTAAGTGCATCGAGGCTAGTAGCAGGGTTAAAAACCAAACCCGCTTTACAGCCCGCATCACGGATGAGCTGTAGCGTTCTGTCCACATGCGTGGAAGCGTCGGGGTGGAAGGTAATATACGAAGCACCCGCATCAGCAAACATTCCAACTAATTCATCAACGGGCTGCACCATCAGATGCACATCAATAGGTGCCTTAATCCCATAGTCTCTCAAGGCCTTACAGACCATCGGCCCGACGGAAAGATTGGGGACGTAATGGTTGTCCATGACGTCGAAATGGACGATATCTGCACCGGCCTCTAACACAGCTTCGACATCTTCACCCAATCGTGCAAAGTCAGCGGCCAAAATTGATGGGGCTATTTGAAAATCAGGCATTGCAATGTCCAGGAAGCGTTGTTTGAGAGGTCGTCACCTGACGTATGCAGGGTCTGACAGTCACGTTGAAAAAAAACACGCGTCTAGTGTAAAGCGCGAGGCCCCGACTCGCCAGTCAACTTATGCGCTACGCGTGATCTCTCAGCGAAAGTTCCAAGGCTTGTAGTCGCTCCGGTGTACCAACGTCCGACCACAGTCCCGACCACAGCTCCCCACTCAAACACTGTGAATTGATGGCCGCCTCTAATCGGGGGCGTAGGGTGGATTTTCCCGGCGCCAATCCAGCAAATAGCGCCTGACTCATCACCGACAGTCCGGAAAACGTTACCCTCGACCCACCCCCCTCTCCAATCCGTCCATTAGACAGTTCGAAGTCACCTTTCGGATGGTGTGCTGGATTAGAGATCATGACGAGGTGCGCATGATCGCCACCTAGATCATGCGATCGAAGGCGATCAAGCGGGTAATCGGTAAACACGTCTCCATTAACAACGACAAACGGTTTGTCCCCCAGCAAGGACAACGCGTTCAAAATCCCGCCTGCTGTCTCCAGAGGTGTTGGCTCGACGACGACTTCTATGTGACAGCCCCATTGCCTACCATCACCACAGTACTCGACTATTTGCCGTGCATGATAAGACGCATTGATTACGATATCGGAGAATCCTGCTGCGACTAATCGCTCTAAATGATGGGCGAGTAAAGGCTTGCCACCGACCTCGAGCAGAGGCTTTGGCGTGTCATCTGTGAGAGGCCGCATCCTTCTGCCCTCGCCTGCGGCCAAGATCATCGCGCGTCTCATGCCTCTACATACCACTCTGCTTGGGTAGCGGTGGGAAGAATCGCTATCTCGAACCACTGCCAAAAGTCAGCAATCGCCGAGTATTGCTCACGATACAGCGCGCAGGCTTCTCGGATGTAATCAATAACAACAGGAATGTCTCGCATATAAGCTGGCTTATGGTCCCTCAGCCACAGGCGCGAAAATACGCCCAATATTTTTACGTGGCGCTGCAAGCCGATCAGATCGAACCACCGCAAAAAATCCCCCCAAGAATCACTGGCCAGCCGACCGGTTTCAACCAACAACTCCCAATACTGCTTTAGCCAAACTAGCTGCTGAGCCCTGGGCCAGACGATGTAAACGTCCTTCAAAAGCGAAACTGCATCGTAGGTAATAGGACCAAAGATGGCGTCCTGAAAATCAATAATCGCAATTTCATGATCTTTCAAAACCATGAGATTTCGGCTGTGATAATCGCGATGCACAAAGCCAAACGGTTGCTCTGCGGCAATGTGGCGCAGACATGCACTGAATCGCTCAAAGATTCTCTGGTCAATATCTTTTAGGGGTATTGAGAGCACGCGCGTAAAAAACCAATCAGGGCAAATGTCTAATTCGCGCTGAAGCTCGACATCATCATAGATCGGCAATACATCGGGCGGCGGATCAAGCGCTTGCATATTACCGAGAGCGCTGAGCGCGCTGCCGTAAAAAGCGTCGATATCAGCATTCTTTAAGGCAGACAAAAAGGTGATGTCTCCAAGATCTTCTAATAAGAAGAATCCTAGACTCATGTCTGCGCGCCGAAGTTTTGGCACACGATGATTTGCAGCATCCAGCAGGCCATGAACCAACAAAAAGCTCTCGTTGTTTTCGGTTGGCGGCGACACCATTAAGACCTGCGACTCTAAATTCTCGTCTGAAGATAGGGACACCCGATAGAACTTTCGAGGGCTAGCGTCACCTGCAATCAGCTGAAAACGAATATCCGCCTCATCGCAGCCAAGTGGTTGAGCGAGCCAGGCCCTCTCAGCGAAAAAGTTCCCTGATGACAATGAATAGCTCCTTTACCGCGACCCTTTCGATCTCGTTACCCGTAAGTCCAGCTCGACGCCCTATCTACGCAAACCTTGCGGTCGCAGAGCGGTTAATTCAAGACTCTCCACGGTACTTTACTTTAAATGCCTTAACTTTAATCGCCTTGACCGCGACGTGCATCGGGTGATCACCTGCGCACAGAGGTAGGCCGAGCACTCGCTTCGCCGCCAGTTTTAGGTGACGATCTGCTAACTCGCTCTCCTCGACCAAACCCGCAGCATTGCCAAAAAAAGCGGCTGATACTCTCGAGCTCCGCGTTACACTGTGCGCTGCATAATAAACTGAAGCGCAAGCCTACACGCCGGTGCACAAAACCTTAAAATCTATTAACGCATTTTCCGCTTACCTTGGTGCTGGGGTAGTTATGCTCCTGCTCCTGTTTTCTGGTTCGCTTGCCACAGCAAGCTCTTTAGAAGAAGAGCGCGTTCAAACACGATTGAATTGGACACCCCTCGAGCAGGTTGCCAAAAGCGATCGGGACGCCCGCTGCTTAAAGTGCAAGGGCAAATACACAGATCCGCTCGCCAATGTGGATCGATCGATTTCACCCAATGAGTCAGATCTCGAGGTAAACGCAGGCGATAGTGACATCACTGACGATACGCTCTTTTTCTCTGGTGCTGTGACAGTTAAGCAGGGCTATCGAACGCTGAAAGCAGAAGCAGTGACTATTGACCGCATTGAGCAAACGGTAACGGCCACGGGTCCAATCGAAGTCAGGGAACCCGGCGTCATCATGTATGGCAATACCATCAGCTACAACAGCTTGGACGAGCAAGCGCAACTTACCGACGCAGAATTTGTTTTATACGAGCAGCAGCTATACGGCATTGCGCAACAAGTGACTCGTGATGCTAACGGTACGTTAACGATAGAAGACGGCGAGCTCACCTTTTGCTCCCCCACAGATCCAAGTTGGCTGGTCTCTGCCGAAAGCCTGGAAATAGATGCTACTACTAATACAGGTGAGGCATGGGGTGCTCGAATTGATATCAAGGGCGTGCCAATCGTGTACTTACCTTGGATCCAGTTCCCTCTTAGCGACCAGCGCAAAACTGGACTGCTCTTTCCGGATGTGAGTAGCGATACGCGCGGTGGCCTCGATGTGACAGCGCCGATTTACTTTAATCTAGCAGCTAATTACGACGCGACTTACTCTCCCCGCCACATTGCTGACCGCGGATTCGTCCACCAACTCAACGCCCGTTACCTAGGTGAGAGAGCAGGCTATTGGAATATAACCGGCGCCTATCTCGACGATGACAAGCTCATTTCAGAGCCTGGTAAAGACTCGCGTTGGCTTCTTAATATCAAACAGAGCAGCACTACTTTCTCTCGCCTGCGGACATCGATCGACTTCTCGAAGATCAGCGACAACGACTATCTGAAAGACCTTGAAAACAATACGCTTAGCGCACAGCGCCAGACCGCCCTGCTGCAGCAAGCGCGAGTGGACTGGCTTGCAGATAATTGGTTGCTAGGCGTTGAGGCTCAGCAATTTCAAGGAATTGCCGAAGATCTCACCGATAACTATCAACGACTTCCACAGGTAAGCGCCATATGGCGCGGTGACAGAACATTGGGTCCGTTGGTACCGGTCGTCAATATTCAGGCCGCCAACTTCGACACTGATTTTGAAAAAGTGCGCGGTCAGCGCCTTTTTCATGAGGTTGGCGTATCGCTACCGGTCTCCCGAAGCTATGGATTTTTAAACACCCAAATCACTCATCGCGGCATCCAATACCGACTCAAAGACCCCGGCATCGCAGACACGAGAGACGAGCAAGTTGAATCGTGGGTCGCAAGTGTCGACGGCGGACTCACATTTGAGCGTTCTTCAGCGTTCTTTGGACACTCGTTTACGCAGACCCTAGAGCCCCGCGCACATTACTTATACGCAAGCCATGATGACCACAGCGGGATCCCCGACTTCGACAGTGCCGAGCTCACTTTTAGCTACCGGCAACTCTTCCGAAACACCCGTTTTTCGGGCCATGACCGGCTGACCGACGCAAACCAACTTGCGCTGGGACTTACCTCACGATTAATCGATCCAAAAAGTGGCTTGGAGCGTGTCAGCGTCAGTGTGGGCCAGATCTTCAATTTCACAGACCAACGGATTCGCCTCAAGGAAGGTGACTCAGCACTCACCGAAGATGGCTCAGCGCTGGCGTTTGCGCTGGATATGACCGCTAGCGAACGCTGGTCGATCCACAGTAATCTTTTGCTCGATGCATACGACAAAGAGTTGGATGCGGCGAATATACGTGTCAGCTATCGCCCCAGCGACGATGCTATCTTCAATATCGGCTACACGCTTCGCGAGCCTCCCGAGTCCCTTGCCACCCGTCCCGTTACAGAGCAGTTCAATGCGTCGGCTTATATTCCTCTAGATGATAATTGGCGACTGTTTGGTGCACTAAGATACTCAATCGAAATTGACGGCAGCGTAGAAGATCTGATTGGTGTCGAGTACGATGGCTGCTGCTGGCGCGCGCGATTCCTTTACGTGAGTTATCTCGACGCGTTGCGGGATACAAATGTTTTTGTTCCAGACCCTGAACTAAGACGCGATCGCGCGTTCCAATTTCAGTTCGTCCTGAAGGGGTTAGGTTCCTTCGGGCGAAGAGTCGATAATCTCATGCAAGACATGATTAGAGGTTTCAATGCTACACGGTAAGTTCATTCAACACGTCATTGGCGCGATGGCTTTTACAATTGCTCTCTCGGCTAACGCGCAGGTGGTTCCACTTGACAGCGTTGTGGCAATTGTTGATGAAGATATCATTCTCTCGAGCGAAGTCCGCGATCGGGTTCAACAAATTAAAGCCTCCGCTACACAACGAGGTATGGAATTACCCGACGAGGAGATACTCATCCAAGAAACCTTGGATCGACTTATTTTAGAGAGTATCCAACTACAACTGGCGGACCGCTTCGGGATCCGAATTCCCGATGCGCAGCTAGATCAAGCCATGACGCGCATTGCAGCGCAAAATAGACTGACGCTGGAACAGTTCAGAGACGCGCTAACACAAAGTGGTCAGAGCTATCTCCAAATGCGTGAGGCATTAAGAGACGAACTTGCGATCCAGCGCGTCCAGCAAGGTAGCGTAATGCGCGACATCAATATCACTGAGCGCGAGATAGACAACTTTATGGCGACCGAGGAAGGCGAGGCGATGATAGAACCCGAGTATCGGGTGGTTCAGGCGCTTGTTTCGGTATCACGCTCCGACAGCGAAGATGAGCGCGCCGCAAAGGAAAATTTTGTCGACGGTGTATTGGCAAACATCCTTGCAGGTGCAGATTTCTCTGAAGCTGTAAGCGTCATTGAGCCTTTTGAGTTTCGAGGTGGAGACCTTGGCTGGCGGAAGCTGCGCGATATTCCTAGTATGTTTTCTCAGATCGTTCCTAACCTAAAGCCGGGACAAACAGGCAAGGTCGAGTCAAGCTCCGGCCTACACCTAGTGCATCTAGCAGAGGCCCGCGGTATTGAGCGACTCGTAGAACAGACCAACGTCCGTCATATTTTGGTTAAGCCAAATGAGGTGCTTGATGATGAGGCGGCGCGAGAATTTATCGTTTCGCTGAAACAGCGAATCGAGTCCGGTGAGGACTTCGCTGAACTCGCTAAAGAACACTCTGATGACATTGGCTCGGCGCAAGAAGGTGGAGAGTTGGGATGGACGAATCCTGGCCAGATGGTACCCGAGTTCGAAACTGCCATGGCGGGAGCTGAAGTGGGTATCCTTACGGAACCTGTGCGCAGCGAGTTTGGCTGGCACATCCTAGAAGTCACAGGTCGCCGGACCGAAAATTTTGCTGAGCAAGTTCGTCGCAGCCAAGTGGCCAACTTCCTTCGTGAATCCAAGTATGAAGAAGAGCTTGAAAACTGGCTCAGAGAGATTCGCGAAGAGGCCTTCGTCGATATCAAATAGATAATGTGCGCGTCGTGAGCCTACCCCGCATCCTTGTTACCGCGGGTGAACCAGCCGGGATTGGGCCTGATGTAGTGCTTCGCGCACTCCAATCGGACTTTGCAGCACATATTGCGGTTATCGCAGACGTAAGCGTATTGAAAAAACGCGCAGCCTTACTCGATATCGATTGTGACATCCAGTGCCTCTGCAAACCGGAGGCCGTCTCAGTACATACTCCGGGTCGCATTCAGGTGTTGCATACCGAATGTGCTGACACCGTCATCCCCGGCACCTTGAACAGCGCTAATGCACCCTATGTTGTTCGGACCTTAGAGGTCGCCGCAGCACTGACTCGAGACAGTGTTTACGACGCTATCGTGACAGCTCCGGTTCAAAAATCTATCATCAACGACTATGGGGTACCTTTCTCGGGCCACACCGAATTTTTTGCCGAATTTTTTGCCTGTGATGATGTAGTCATGCTGTTGGCAAATCAGCACTTCAAGGTCGCGCTTGCAACGACGCATCTACCTCTTCGCAATGTAGCGGACGCCATTAGCCAAGACTCTCTTTGCAGGCAACTGCGAATCATTAACCGAGGCCTCCGTGACTTCTACGGTAAAGCGCAGCCCAAGATTGCTATGCTGGGGCTAAATCCCCACGCTGGCGAAGGCGGTCATTTAGGCAGAGAAGAAATCGATGTTTTGATACCTGCTACCGAGATAGCACGCGCAGAAGGCATAAACGTGACCTTACCTCTACCTGCCGATACCGCTTTTGTTTCAGAGCAGGTTGAAGATGCCGATGTCATTCTGGCGATGTACCACGATCAGGGCCTACCCGTTCTAAAAACGTCCGGTTTTGGGCACTCTGTCAATATTACACTGGGGCTCCCTGTTGTTCGGACCTCAGTAGATCACGGTACCGCAATAGGACTGGCGGGCACCGGCAAAGCCTCAGAAGGTAGTATGATTGCCGCCATTAATGAGGCTCTTTGCTGCGCCCGTCACAGACACTAGGTAACAACGCTCAAAATCTTGTCGAGTGTCGATCGATTCTCCTCAATCATCCGCGCGGCGATGCGCTTTAAATTTTGCATATTCGACTCAGAGGCATCGTCCATATCATCGTTCGCTTCATCCAAAGTGACCTGCAACCGGAAATAGTGATCCCCCAGAAACATGCGCATTTGGTGGTTAGCCACTTTCGAAGCACCATCGAGCATGCAGTCTATCAGCGGCATCACCCAGCCCGCCTGCCCCCAGTCTTTTGCAGATTCATAGGGAATTCGACGAATCAGCTCACCGGTACCCAGCGAAACCACCGTAAGCGGTTCTCCTGGGAATAATTTGAGCGCCTCCGCATAAGATGAAACCACTGGGGAGTTTACGAATACTCCGCCGTCGATGAGTGCTCGCTGATTACCCTGGACATCGATATAGGCTGGCTCAAAATAGGTTGGTGCGGCACTCGTTGCTCGTGCTGCATCTCGACACAAAACAGTTTCATGATCGGGGTGCCAACTTTTCAGAAAAAGCGTTCGCCGCTCTTCAATATCGTAGCTAGTCACCATCGTTGAGCCCAAAGTATTGCCCAACGGGGTGTCCGAATAATACTTGCGCAACGCAGCCTCTAAAGGCCTGGCTGAATATCGCTCATCGAGTACGCCACCCGCCGATCTGATATTGCGCCAAACCGTTCGCTGAAAAATCTTGGCGCCGCTTTTCTCAAAAAAATCTGACAAATCATGCGCCGTATATTTCGGCTTTCCACTCTCGTCTGCTTGCGCGAGACCCAGTGCAATAATACCGCCGGAGGACGTCCCTACGCACAGATCGAATAATTCAGAGATCGGCTTTTTCGATTGCTCCTCAAGATAGTTTAGAACAAGAGCAGGAATAATGCCTCGAATTCCACCGCCATCTATTGAGAGTACTGTGCGCATATAAAAGCCTTTTTTTAAATTATTAATATCGGATTTTCACTCAGAGTTTATTTTAATCTTATACATGTTTACACTGCGACAAAAACGACAAACAGGGTTTTAATATTATGACAGAAGCACAAGCTCTCCAGGCGATCGCTCGCTCTAAAGCTGCAGCCAACCGGGCACTGAAAGGACTGGATATTGAGCAAGTAGAACGGGCACTTAAAAACCTTTCAGCAGCGGCCAAAACAATAAAAGAACGCGAATCTCAGCGTGCGCAAAGAAAGAAAGAAGTTGCTGTTAAGAAATTAAAATCCATGATGGATCAGCTCGGCATATCGGCAGAGGACATTATCACCGAAAAGAAATCCACATCGACCGGAAAAAAAACCACCGGCGCTAAAAAAGGTAAGAAGGTCGCGCCCAAATACCAAATCTCTGTTGATGGGCAGATTTTTAAATGGACTGGTCGAGGAAGAACACCTGTTGTATTTAAAAACTATGTCAATCAGGGTGGCTCTCTAGACGACTGTCTTATTTAAATATCGTGCAGATAAAGGCACATCCCATCAATACGCTCCCTATTTACTCGACATGCTTTTATGAATGATAAAACGCTAAAAAGCAGCGGGAGGAATCGTCAGGGACAAAGCCAAAACAAAGGTCAGAAACAAGGCCGGCAACCTAGCAAACACCGACCGACGACGCACGCGCCGAGAAAACGTTTCGGTCAGAACTTCTTGACTGACCAGGGCGTTATTACGGCAATAGCTCGAGCAATCGCGCCCAGCGAAAGTGATAATGTTGTGGAGATCGGCCCCGGGCAAGGTGCGCTGACCGACGCGCTGTTTGATAGCGGATGTGCCATTAACGCTATCGAAATTGACAGGGATTTGCAGTCACAACTTCGTGTTATGTTTTTCAATCGCGAGCTGACGCTGCACAACGCAGATGCGCTGAAATTTGACTTCTCCAAGCTTTCAAAAACCGCAAATGATTTGCGCGTTGTTGGCAATCTGCCCTACAACATATCGACACCTCTCATATTCAAGCTACTCGAGAATTTGGGCCTCATTAAAGACATGCACTTCATGCTGCAGAAGGAGGTCGTCGATCGTTTAGCGGCCGTTCCCGGCACAAAGGCCTGGGGGCGAGTTAGCGTCATGACGCAAATCGATTGTGAAGTGGAATCATTGTTTGAAGTGCCCCCTGAAGCCTTTTTCCCATCACCCAAAGTGCAATCAGCGATCGTTCGAATTACACCAAAAAGCGAACCTTATCGCCCCGAGTGTTCTCGCGGGCAACTTTCTAAGTTAGTTCACCTTGCGTTTGCCCAGCGCCGTAAGACGCTTCGCAATAATCTCAAGGATGTCATAGCGGATTCCTCGATTGAGGAGTTGGGAATTGATCCAGGCTGCCGAGCTGAGACGCTCTCGCTCGATCAGCTGGTAGATCTCTCGCTGCGATTAACACCTGCAAAGAGCGGCGGGTAACACGAGCTCAAGGCAGCGCAGAAAGGTAGCAAAGATGGGCAATAAAGAAGCCCAGCAAGATACACCAAATTGACTTATCCCTGAGCATAAGCACCCTTGCTTTCCCGTGCCTCTCGGCTGGAATGCAGGCCAATTTTTACAGAGCGGCTACCTGATCCTCCTTAGCGAAGCTACACTGCGCTCAGAACGAGTAAACGTGCAGGTCGCTTCGACCCGCCCTGCAGCGAGGTCAGTCATGACAACCTATGTGGTAGGCGACATACAAGGCTGTTTTAAACCCTTCCAATGCCTCTTGGAGCGCGTTGATTTCGACCCCTCGAAAGATGTCGTGTGGAGCGTTGGCGACCTCATCAATCGTGGGCCCGACAATCTAGAAACACTCAGATGGTTTTACGAACATCGAGACAGTGTTGTCGTCGTTCTCGGGAATCACGATCTTCATCTGATGGCAGTGGCTGTCGGCGCCAGAAAAGAGTCCAAGTCAGATAACTTCAGAGATATTTTGGAGGCATCCGATAGAGAGGTTCTTTTATCTTGGCTTCGTCACCAACCTCTCGCACACCATGAACACGAAGTCACACTTGTCCACGCCGGGATCCCGCCAATTTGGACTGTCGAGCAAACGCTCGGCTATGCCAAAGAGGTAGAGGCCGTATTACAGGGACCTGAAAGCGCTGCTTTTTTTGCCGCAATGTACGGCAACGACCCCATTGCTTGGAGCGATGATTTAACCGGGATGACGCGCCTACGGATAATAACGAACTACCTGACGCGTATGCGCTACTGCACCAAGAAAGGAAAACTAGACTTCATCAATAAAGGACCAAAGGCAAAAGCAGACGCATTAAAAGGGAAAAAAGTAGCGCCTTGGTTTGAACATAAAAAGCGGCTCTCCGCAGCAGACACTATTATCTTTGGCCATTGGGCCTCGCTTGAAGGCGTGACAAATTCGGAGAAAGCAATTGCCCTCGATACGGGGTGCGTATGGGGTAACAAAATGACGCTTCTCGATCTCGACACCCGCACTTTCCATCGGTGCAAGTGCAAATGAGTGCAACCGCTTTGAGAAAGGGAATCACTGTCCTTCGAGTGGGTGGTGCCGTTCGTGACGATTTACTGGGCTATGATTTTGATGAAATTGACTGGGTCGTCATTGGCGCGCAACCCACTGACCTACTGGATGCAGGCTTCAAACCGGTGGGTAATGACTTCCCTGTTTTCTTACACCCAGAAACTAACGAGGAATACGCATTAGCGCGAACCGAGCGGAAGTCCGGGAAGGGCTATAACGGCTTCACTATTTTTGCCGACCCCAATGTCACGCTCGAGGAAGACCTAAAACGCAGAGATTTAACCATCAACGCCATGGCACGCTCAGCCGAGGGTGAGTTAATCGATCCATATGGCGGCCAGCAGGACTTGCAAGCACGGCAATTGCGCCATGTATCGGATAGCTTTAGCGAGGATCCTTTAAGGGTCTTACGAGTATGTCGCTTCGCCGCGCGGTACCATCATCTGGGGTTCGAGGTGGCGGACGATACCATGGACCTAATGCAGTCGATGGCTAAATCTGGAGAGCTCGCCGAGCTAGCGCCAGACCGTATTTGGCGTGAAACTGAGCGCGCGCTAAGCGAACAAAACCCAGAGGTTTTTTTCCGCCTTCTACACACGCTGGGCGCTGATAAGGCAATGTATCCATTGCAACTCAGTGAGACTGCCATATCACGATTGGCGATCGCGCAAAGCCGGTTTGAAGATACTGTGCGACGCTGGGCCGCCTTGACCGGTGGCGACTTCTCGCTCGAGCCACCCCACCGCGCCGCCATCCCAAAGCGGTATCTAACAACATCGAAGCTCGTTCTATCGTTAATAAATCAAGGCCCACCCGCCTCGGCCGAAGAGGCTCTAGCCCTGCTTGAGACATTGGATGCATTTCGACAGGGCTCGCATAGCGAAGATGCACTAGCTGTCGTTGGCTGTATCGATGGCGAATTTACCTCCGCAGATCTTTCGAGGGTGCGTGCAACAAAAGGAATTGCAGAAGTAATTAGCGGCGGGGAATTTGCAGCACAAGGTCTAAAGGGTGTAGCTATAAAGCAAGCGGTTCGAAAAAAGCGTATTACGGCCGCTGAACACCTATTTAAACTCCTTAAATAAGCGCCGCTGTACCTCCAGTCACAGGCCAGTTTTATTGACCGGTTTTTGCAGGCACTGTTACCGGCGGTAAAACGGTCCGTGCACTCAATTCTGCACAAAAGACTTATACATCCGCTGAACAGGACACGAAATCTGCGCCGAGCGCGTGCCACTGACACAAGGATATCGGCGTAACAGCAACTTGGAAGCCCTTAACCGCTTCGATGCTCCTTGCCAGTTTTTTAATCGCGATTCGGATCGCGATTAATATTCACGCTGGAAGTCAAAGATCGGAAGAACCAGTGCAAACAGAGTACCAGAGCTAGCGGAGCTTGCCTTGCCTATAACTCGCGTCGCCTATCAAAAGTCTGACTGTTCAACGCGCAATGACACGCCCACTGAGGAGGCTGTTTTGACCGCACCGGGCTTTTCAATATCAATCTGAACCTGAGTAATCGGCCAATTCTTGAAGAGCTCATTCGCAATCGCCGCCGAGAGCGCCTCTAGGAGCTGAAACTCTGTGGCTTCTACAAAGGAAATGATGTGTTGCGAGATAGCTGCATAATCCAGCGCATCGGGTAAATCGTCGCTCTGTACGGCTGCCGAAAAGTCCGTTGTCATAGCAAGATCAATCACCAGCCGTTGCTTAAGAGTGCGTTCCCAGTCATAACAGCCAATGACCGCACAAGGCTCCAATCCCTTAATCGTTACAACACCTTTCATTATTTGATTTCCTGTTTGAGACGCATTTTCTCGGAGCTATTTTTGAGAGCCATTCTCTGGGGCTATTCTTCAGAACTATTCCTTAGGGCTCGCTCTGAGGGATAGCCCTAAGTGCTATGCCAGCACGCTAGGTGGCGAAAGCTCAGTAATAGGCCACCGTGCCCGCACCTCTGGCGCGTCACCGTCATTTTCTCCAGCTATCAGCCTCAACGCACCCGCATAGGCGATCATTGCACCATTATCCGTGCATAGCTCAGGTGCGGGGTAGATCACGTTGGCGCCCAATTTCCCAAGTAAATTCTGCAGGCGCTCTCGTAGTCTTTTGTTCGCACTTACCCCCCCCGCCATCACCAGCGTCTTTACACCTTCTTGTTTGAGGGCACGCTTACACTTGATAACCAAGGTATCAACCACAGCCTCTTCAAAACAACGAGCGACATCTGCCTTGTCTTGATCGGTCAGTGAGGCACCAGTCTTCAGATCGCGGATGCATGTCCCAACATGGGTTTTTAACCCGGAAAAACTAAAGTCGAGACCGGGATGCTTAACCATGGGTCGGGGAAAAGAAAAACGATTCGGGTCACCCGCTTCCGCAAGCCTTGCGACCTGTGGTCCGCCAGGATAAGCCAGCCCCAATAACTTAGCGGTTTTATCGAAGGCCTCTCCTGCTGCATCGTCGAGTGATTCGCCCAACAACTGATAGTCACCAAAGGCATCCGCACGGATGAGCTGGGTGTGGCCTCCAGAAACCAATAGCGCCACAAAAGGGTAATCGGGTGGCTCATCCGAGAGCAGGGGCGCCATCAAGTGTCCCTCCATGTGGTGCACGCCCAACGAGGGAACACCTAACCCATAGGCGATAGACCTTGCCATGGTGGCGCCGGCAATAAGCGCACCCAAGAGACCAGGGCCCGACGTGTAGGCAACTGCGTCGATATCTTTCTTGGTCAATCCCGCTTCACTTAGCACCTCGTCAACTAACGGGAGTGTCTTCCTGATGTGGTCACGCGAGGCTAATTCAGGAACAACACCACCGTACTCAGCGTGGATGGCAACTTGCGAATATAGGGCGTCTGCGAGCAGACCTCGCTCGGTGTCATAGATAGCGACGCCAGTCTCATCGCAACTCGTTTCTATCCCTAATACGCGCAAATCGGGGTGTCCTTGGAAAAATGCGGAACTTAGCACGTTGTTAGGCTTTGCAAAACGTTGCCCGCCTACCTATACTGCGCGCCCTTATTTTTGGTGTGGCGCATTTGCGCCCAATGTAGACAGGAAGATTTGAATGCCTTCAGTCAAGGTAAAAGAGAACGAGCCCTTTGACGTTGCACTGCGCCGTTTTAAGCGCTCATGCGAAAAAGCAGGCTTACTTGCCGAAGTACGTAAGCGTGAGCACTACGAGAAGCCAACGACAGTTCGTAAGCGTGCTGCGGCTGCCGCTGTAAAGCGCCACCTGAAAAAAATGTCCCGGGAAAATCGCAAGCGTCAGCGTTTGTATTAATTCTCACGGGGTCGCGAGATGTCCGAAGCCGATAACCTAGTCGCTAAAATCAAAACTGCCATGAAGGCGGCGATGAAAGCACGGGAAAAAGAACGCCTCGCTACAATCCGGCTTATTCAAGCTGAGTTCAAGCGCGTCGAAGTGGACGAGCGCATCGAAATAGACGATGCCCGTGCACTGACCATCATGGACAAAATGCTCAAACAACGTCGTGATTCCGCCAGCCAATTTCAAAGCGCGGGCCGAGATGAACTCGCGGCTATAGAGCTTGGCGAAATTGACGTGATCCAAGAATTCCTTCCACAACAACTCAGCGAAGACGAAATCGTCGCAATCATTGATGAAGCGCTCGCCGGAATCGACGCAACAGGCATGGCCGCAATGGGCCCCTTGATGGGCGCAATCAAACCTAAACTGCAAGGCCGCGCAGATATGGGTGCCGTTTCAAAGATTGTTAAGGCTAAACTGACGGCTTGAGCAACGGCTTAGGCTGTCAAACATGGCCCGACTTCAACAAGCATTCATAGATCAAATCCTGGATAGGACTGACATCGTCGATGTCGTGGATCGACGCGTGAAGCTCAAGAAGGCGGGGAAAAATTACTCTGCCTGCTGCCCGTTCCATCAAGAAAAAACACCTTCTTTTTCAGTCAATCCTGAGAAACAGTTTTACTACTGCTTTGGCTGCGGTGCGGGTGGCAACGCACTTGGCTTTATCATGGATTACGAGCGAATGGAGTTTCGTGAAGCCATCGAGTCATTAGCGCAAGCCGCTGGGATTGATATGCCAGCTGAAGAAGTAGATAGCGCGCCGCAAGTCGATAATCAAAAACCGCTTTATGAATCGATGGAGCGTGCCACCAAACTCTATGAAGGCTTCCTACGCCAACACAAAGATCGTGGTCGGGTTGTTGACTATCTCAAGCGCAGAGGTCTGTCGGGGGAGGTTGCTCGCGACTTCCGCCTTGGATTCGCGCCTGAAGGCTGGGACAACCTTATGCAAACATTGCCGGATGAGGCCAGCGTTGGCCATGCGCTCACCGCGGGTCTGCTTATCGAAAATGACAAGGGTCGCAAGTACGACCGGTTTAGGGATCGCGTCATTTTTCCTATCGTCAATCAGCGAGGAAAAGTGATTGCAATGGGAGGCAGAGTGCTTGGCGATGGCAAGCCCAAATACCTTAACTCACCCGAGACACCCTTATTTTCAAAATCACATGAACTCTATGGACTGCATCACATTCGCAAGTTCGCAAAGAATTTGAGCAGAATAGTGGTTGTCGAAGGGTATATGGACGTTATTGCCCTGGCGCAATTCGGTATTCACTATGCCGTAGCAACGCTCGGAACCTCGGTAGGTAAACCTCACCTAGAACTGTTATTTCGCCGTGTCGAACAGGTTGTATTTTGCTTCGACGGGGATGAGGCAGGTCGAAAAGCTGCCTTTAGAGGCATGGAAGCAGCACTTCCGATGATGGAAGACGGTCGACAGGTCAAGTTCCTGTTCCTACCTGAAGGGGAAGACCCTGACACTGTCGTACGGAGCAAAGGTGCGCCACACCTCGAACACATGTTTGATACGGCGGCGCCACTGGAGCAATTCCTGTTTGAGCAGATGGGTGCCGGCATCGATCTGACAACGATGGATGGAAAGGCGCGACTCTCGAAGCTAGTCGCTCCCTACATCAACCAAATTCCTGACGGTGTTTACAAAACACTCCTGTTTAAGTCTCTCGCCGAACGAACAGATATGGACGTCGAGAGCCTGAGACGCTTGCGAGAAGTTCAGGAAACACCCAGCACCTCAGAATCGTCTCATAACGACTACAGCGACATGTCGCCACCGCCCAAAGAAGATGACTACGGCCAATTCGGGAATGGTCCTCTAAGCGACCACGACGAAGCCAATCCATATGACGATATGGCCCAAGTAGCTGAAATAGATTCGGGCTTCAATGATGGCGTCCTGATGCGAGCGCTTGGCTTGATTGCACTCCATCCACCGGCAGCGCTTCTCGTGGCAGACGAGGTGATTCCCGATAGCTCGGATAGAACTGCGAGCTTACTTCGTGAGGTAGTGTCCCTCGTTCGAGAAACGCCGGAAATGAGTACAGCAGCCCTTCTTGGGTATTGGACGAATACCGACGAGGGTGAGGCGTTAAGTGCCGCTGCGGCAAAGGAAGTTATCGACACCGAAAGTGAGATAAATGAGCATCTTTTAGCCATATTAAACAAGTTGTCGAGAGATCGGCGTGCGAATCTGTTGCGTACACGTGCTCATGAACTAAAAGCAGTGCCCTACACCGAGTTAGATAACGAGCAAAAGCGCGAGCTCGTAACACTGATGACTGAGATAAGACAACTTTCTGGTAGAGATTGACGCGCACCCCTGCCAGAAATGACGGATTAGTCAAAATTGCATAAATACGCCAAAGTCCAAGTTTTGACATGGCTAATTCCACAAGTGCCCACTATAATGGCGGGCTACTTTTTTTACGACCGTCTTTACACCGGATCCTTTCATGTCTGATGCGCTACAACAACAATCGCTCCTGAAGCAGTTAATTGCCAAGGGCAAAGAACAAGGCTATCTGACTTACGCCGAGGTGAACGACCACCTCCCGCAAGATATTTCTGAGCCCGACCAGGTCGAGGACATCATCCAGATGATCAACGACATGGGTATTCAGGTCTTCGAGCAAGCACCTGATGCCGATGAGCTGATTCTCACCGAGGGTGATCGCTCAGCCGACGAGATCGCCGCGGCCGAAGCCGCAGCTGCACTCGCGGCGGTTGAAAACGAAGCCGGCCGTACGACAGACCCCGTGCGCATGTACATGCGAGAGATGGGCACGGTTGAGCTGCTGACGCGTGAAGGTGAGATTGTTATCGCCAAGCGAATCGAAGAAGGCATTCGTGAGTTAATGGCTGCGCTAGCCTACTACCCCAAGATCGCGCGCAGACTGTGCGACGAATACGACGTTGTCGCCAAAGAAGAGCGCAAGCTGTCGGATATTCTGGTTGGCTACCTCGACCCCGCTGATCACGTGCCGTCCGCCCAAGAAATCGCTGAGCAGAACGCTAACAGCGGTAACGATGACTCGGAAGAGACCGAGACGGGGCCAGATCCCGTTGAGGCTAAAAAGCGGTTTACAGCACTCAAACGTCAGTGCACAAAAACAGAAAAAGTACTTGAAGAGAAAGGCTACAACAGCAAAGAAGCGCAGAAGGAAATGGCCAAGCTGGGTGAGCTGTTCAAGTTCTTTAAGTTAACGCCTCGTATCTTCGACCCACTCGTTGAGACACCACGAGCGGTGCTAGCCGTAGTTCGTGAGTCAGAGCGAGAGATTATGCGTCTCGTTGTTCGAGAGTGCCGCATGGACCGCAAAGAGTTCATCAAGAGCTTCCAAGGCTCTGAGAGCAAGCTCGACTGGATTGATGGCGCCACCAAAAAAGCAGATGTTAACGAGCGCCTCGCCCATTACCGAGAGGATATCGTTCGTCTGCAGAAGCGTATTGCTGTTATTGAAGACGAAGTGGGTCTATCGACCACTGAAATCAAAGAAATTAATCGTCGAATGAGTATGGGTGAAGCCCGAGCTCGTCGCGCTAAGAAAGAAATGGTCGAAGC
>Ga0255783_10000023_pt1 | contig 142996 bp, 125 predicted proteins | sample 011ome_22_FD_179981 | JGI IMG/M metagenome (GOLD analysis project Ga0255783, IMG submission 179981) | Coastal salt marsh microbial communities from the Groves Creek Marsh, Skidaway Island, Georgia - 011507BT metaG (version 2) | ecosystem: Environmental > Aquatic > Marine > Intertidal zone >... | reverse complement strand
AACTGCGCACCCAACAACCGATTGCCAAGCTCTTTTTTGACAATTTAGACCCTTTTATTTAGGTTCATCGCAACTACCTCCAAACAAGCCACTTACCCGCATGTGAATTCAGGGTAATTACACATTGCTCACAGATGACTGCGCATTCAAAACCCAGAATGGTCCAATGCTGTCGATCTTGGCTGCGAATCTAGCGGCTAGGCAGACTCAAAACAGCCATGGCAACCTAGTTGTAATTAGCCACGTAGAGTAGATATGCCGCTCGCTTAGAACCTGCATGCACCTTTGCAGGTACCTTAGTCACACGAAATCCGGCGCGTTTAAGACGATCTTCGAATCGAAGATCTGGGCCAGCAGACCAAAAAACCGCACGCCCAGTAGGCTTCAATGAACTACGCATCCAGCGCAAGCCACTGTTCGAATAGAGTGATGTATTCGTTTCCGAAACCATCGCCACCGGGCCGTTGTCGACATCCATTAAGATCACATCGTAAAATGCACGCTCAGCCTTGCGCACATAAGCAACTACATCTGTGGTATGAATCTCTACGCGAGGATCCTCCAGCAACGCGCCATTCAGCGACTTCAAATACTCGCGGTTCCAGCTGACAATTTCCGGCAACAGCTCAACTAGTTCGATCACCGCGCTCGCCCCAGTGTTTTCCAGGACACTGCGTAAGGTGAAACCAAGCCCGAGCCCACCGATCAAGATCCGCGCTTCAGCCTCACGATCCAATAATTCGACGCCAATTTCGCCCAATAAAATCTCCGACGCATTCGCCCCCGAGTGCATCAACTCTTGCCCACTACAGCTGATGCAATACTTACCATCATGCTCATACAGCGTCATGGCACCGCCATCAGCAGTCGTCGACTCCGCAAGTTTTACACGTGGTTTCATTCAATCCTCTTTGTTTATATAAAATAAATGGCCCGACTCAGTGTCGTGCCCCGTTGATCATTGACCCTGCGACTTATCGCGAAGCATCGTCTCAAGATCAGCCAGATCGCGGGTAAATTTACAAGTAAACCGGCGCATTTTGCCCGTTTCAGGATGCACCAAGCCAAGGCTCGAAGCATGCAGCGCCTGACGTTGTACATTATAGGGCATCCCGCCCTTGTTCTCCAACGCCGACTTATAGTCTGGGTGATAGTGACGATCGCCGAGTAACGGCACGCCGGCACCAGCAGCGTGAATTCGCAGCTGATGCTTCAAGCCAGTCTCCAAGCGAAGGCGGAGTTTGCTCACGGTATGGCGTTGGCCCTGCACCGCTGTCGGCCACGAATACTCCTCCACCACTTCATAGCGGCTAATCGCTTCAGTGGTGCCCTCTTCTTCGGTGTCAAAGACAGTTTGATACATGCCCTCTGCATCAAGGCGGAACCAGGCGCGCCATTCGCCGCGCTTCTGATCCAGTTTGCCATCACCAATCGCCATATACTCGCGCAAAAAGGTATGATCGCGCACCTGACGAACCAACGACTCCCGCGCCTTCGGATTCATCGCGAAACAAATAATACCGCTGGTATATTGATCCAAGCGGTGCACCGGCAGAGGAATCAGGCGCTTACGATGCACGCCCTTCTGCTGGTCTAGCTCGGTCGCACCTTTGCCTTGTAAAAACTTCTCCAACACAGTCAGCGCAGACACTTGATTGCTATCGGGCACAGGTACCGACAACAGCCCGGCCCCCTTATTCACAATCGCCAACGAGCTATCAATATAGAGTAAAGTGGCCTGCGCGTGAATACGTGTTGGCAAATGCCTAAAAAAGACTGGCGGTAGCGTCCCGCCCATCGACAGCCGATCGCCTGGATCCGTGATCTGCTGATGCGGCTTTTTAATGACCACACCATCCAACTGAATGCGCCCCTTCGCGAACCAATCCTTGAGGCGCTTACGCGGACTATCTGGGAAACGCTCACTAAGCCACTCCAATGCTGGTTTCACCTCTGGTTCAATTTCGCTATCTAACATGGCCGCACTCTCAAGTGTCAAACCACGAAGATCAATCCTCAAGCGAGCACGGATCAAATCCAATTTCACCGCCAACAAAAAACCGTCTATCGAACCCCAGAGACTATCTGCAGCTAATTGACCCTCTAATTGAAACGCATACAATTAAGTCATAACCTAAAAGTACAGTCACGTCCACTTACTCAAATAGAACACTACTATGTTTAATCATAAAAAAACCGACATCGCCGTACTCGGCGCAGGCCCAGTAGGGCTAATCGCAGCCCATGCTCTAGCAGATCGCAACATCGACTATGTGCTACTCGACCGCGGACAACGTACCAACATCCACAGCTACGCGCTCGCCCTACATCCCGACACACTCGAACTACTCGATTCCTTTGGCCTCGCAGATCGTATTCTCGAAAATTCACTTCAGCTACCAACAGTCAGCATCTACGAAGATGATTTGCATAAAGCCACACTCGACTATAATAAGCTGCCGCTCAAATACCCATTTTTGACTGTCATCAGCCAAGGCGAACTAGAGGGAATCCTAGTCGATGCCTTAAAAAAGAAGTCACGTAAACCTCTCTGGAATCATCGTGTGCGGTTTATCGTGGAGCAAGCTGATGCGCTTAATATCGCGGTAGATCGACTATCCGAGGGCATGACCGGCTACGCAGTCGCGCACCTCGAAACACAAATCGACAAGACCCTCGACTACCAAGCAAATTATCTAATCGGCGCCGACGGACACGAATCCGTGGCGCGACGCAGTGCTAGCATCGACTTTCCTGAGGTGAGCCCCAGTGCAGACTATGCAGTCTTCGAGTTTAAGACTGACGCAGACCTGCCCAACGAAATGCGCCTCATCATCAAAGATAACAAAACACATGTTTACTGGCCACTTCCCAACGGCCACTGCCGATGGAGCTTTCAAGTCGATCAGGGCGTGGCCTCGAATCACTCACGGGAAAAAGATAATAAATTCAATCCATTCAACAACAGCAGTCCCTCACTCTTAGACCACCAGCATTTGGACGCCTTCCTAGCCGAAAATGTACCATGGTTCAAAGGTTCAATCGAAGACCTTAGCTGGAGAATGCTGGTAAACTTCGAACATCGCCTTGCCAATTCCTTCGGTAAGGGTCGTATCTGGCTCGCCGGCGACTCTGCCCACATGGCGCCACATGCAGGCATTCTTAGTATGAATGTTGGCATGTGCGAAGCAGTCGACCTCGTCGAAATTTTAAGCACGCTGGGCACTCACTTGGAACGCCAGCAGGCCCTCGCCGACTACAACAAGCAACGCCTCGCTGAATGGCGGCACCTACTCGACCTCGACCACCACATCTATGCCGTCGATCAAACCGCGCGCTGGGCGCTCAGCCATCGCAACAGTCTGATCGGCAATATCCCAGCCAGCGGTGAAACACTGAGTGAACTACTCGCTCAATTACATCTCATCGACGCGGCCTAAACAGAAAAACACATCACATCCCGCTTGTCAGAAGCGGGGCCTGTAGATTAGCTGTATGTACACCAGATACAGTAGATGAAAATAATACTGAGTACCACCACCATTCTCATTCTCGCGCTCACCTGCGCGCTGCACTCGCTAAACGGCCTTACGCTCTCGAATAAAGAAGGCACGACCATTGACGTTGCGATTCTGGAGATCGAAGACGCGCGTATTCAAATACGCCTTCGGAACGGCAATACCACTTGGCTTGACCGCGATCGATTGTCATCAGACAGCCACCAAGCGATCATCGAGCTCGCCGCACAGCAGCAGTCACGCTTTCAAATAATCAACGAGCTGCTAGGAATCTCCTTATTAAAGGACAATAATCTATGGGATGATACGCCCGATGAAGTTGCTCAGCGACTAGAATGGCCACTCGAATCTCAGACCGAGACTCAATCCAGCTTCCGGTACTATCCTCCTGCAGCTTACCGTATACTTGAGGCCCGCCCATATTCCTCTGTCATCTATGGGGCAGATAATCAAGCTACTTTAATTAGCATCGTCTTTGCCAACAAAGGCGACTTCAAGTTTAGCGAATACCCCACCAAGGACGAAATCAAAGCGATGCAAGCAGCCATCGAAAGCGACACAAACAAAATTATCGACCGCATCAGCGACGCGCTGGGGAAACCTGAAAAACAACAATACGGCAGCGGTCGCGGCATCAAGCAACTCATACAACGCTGGGACTGGAACGGCCACGCCCTCCTACTCGCCACACAGGAAAACGAATACGTCAGCCTCAGAATAACTAGCAGCACTTCTGCCGACAACAAAGGTCGTGGTCAGAAATTTTCCGATGCCGCGCTACGAAACCTCACGACAAAAAACATTATAACACGCTCCAACGGCGATGTCATTATCGATAATATCCCGATGGTGAACCAAGGCCCGAAGGGCTATTGCGTGCCCGCGACCTTCGAACGCTATCTGCGCTATATGCAAATCCCAGCCGATATGTATATCCTAGCCATGGCAGGTCAGACCAAAATAGGCGGCGGCACCTCACTTAGGGCGATCATTGCCTCAATCGACGGATACATCGCCTCACAGAGCCGCACAATGAAACAACTCAACGAGCCGATCAAAATCCGTACTATTCAGAAATATATCGATAAAGGGCTACCAATGATTTGGACGATGTTTTCCTCAAACGCATATAACCAATATGCCAATCAACGCACTCGGGATAGGAAATTAGTCGCCGACTGGGAAACTTGGAGCAAAGCTTCCCAAACAAGCGCCCGTGCGACTGAACTCGCAAAAGATATCACGTCCGCACACGCCTGCATGATCATCGGCTATAACAAAGCGACTGGCGAAATTGCTGTCAGCGATTCGTGGGGGCCTGCGTATAACGAGCGCTGGATCTCGGTCGAACAAGCGGAACAAGTATCTCAAGGCTCCATCTACCTCGTCAGTTTTTAACTAATTGAGTTTGCAGCAATACAACCCGCAGTTGATCGTCCTTATACAATATGACAGATACACCCTACAATTTTGACACCTACCCTGATCGCACTGGCTACGGCTCCCTCAAATGGGACAAATATAAGGGTCGCGACATCCTGCCACTCTGGGTGGCCGATATGGATTTCACCACCGCGCCCGAAATCATCGCCGCTCTGCAGCAGCGCCTCGACCACGGCATCTTCGGCTACACCATTCCTTACGAAGCCCCGATTCAAGCCGTCCTGGACTACTTGGATCGCCAACACGGCTACAGTGCGCAGGCTCATTGGCTCAACTTCCTGCCCGGCCTCGTGCCCGCGATCAATCTCTGCTGCCACGCCTACGTGGCAGACGACGAGTCCGTGATGACTGCCACCCCCGTCTACCCGCCGTTCCTTGGCGCACCCGATTACGCAAATAGAGAACTTATCAAAACCCCGCTTTGCCTCGACGCAGACGACAACTGGACACTCGACTTCGATGCAATGGAAGCCGCAGTCAAGCCAAACACCAAGCTCTTCATCCTGTGCAGTCCGCACAATCCAGTCGGGCGCGTTTACACAAAAGAAGAACTCACCCGCCTCGGCGACTTTTGCGAGAAACACGACCTGATTCTTATTTCCGATGAGATTCATTGCGATCTCATCTTTGATGCCCACGCACAGCACATCGTCACCGCAAAACTCAGCGAGAACCTAGCCGCACGCACCGTCACACTGATGGCTCCGAGCAAGACCTACAACCTACCCGGCCTCGCGTGCGCCTTCTCGATTATCGAAAACTCAAAGCTGCGCCTCCAATTTCAGAAAACGATTCGCGGCATCATCACCGAGGTCAACTGCTTCGGCTATGCCGGCTGCGAAGCAGCCTACAACCTTGGTGAGCCATGGCGTCAGGCACTACTCTCGTATTTACGCGACAACTACGAACTCACCTCCAAGTTCATTAAAGAGGAAATTCCAGGCATCACCTTCCGCCCGATGGAATCGACGTACCTCGCGTGGTTCGACGTCACACGACTGGAGCTAGAAGAGCCGGTAACATTCTTTGAAGACCATGGCGTCGGCCTATCCGACGGCACTCCGTTTGACGGCATCCAGCATCTACGTCTCAACTTCGGTTGCCCACGTAGCCGACTCCGCGAAGGCCTCGAAAAAATGGCCACGGCCCTCAATAACCGATAACAATCTCAGGTCTCAAGCCTCTTACCTCAAGTCTCTGACCTCAGGTCTCACTACGAAGAATGGAATCAGTCCGCTTAGACAAATGGCTCTGGGGCACCCGCGTGTATAAAACACGTAGCGATGCCGCCGAAGCCTGTCGCGGCTCCGCGATTCGGCACAACGGCATCATTGCCAAGCCCTCGGCAAAAATTCGGACTGGCGACACCATTATTGCGCGCACCAAAGCACTCACCCGCACCCTACACGTCGTCGGACTTACCGAGAAACGCGTCGGCGCCGCGTTGCTCCCCGATTACTTCGAAGACCAAACACCCGAATCCGAGTTTGAGGCAGCCCGCGAAAAACGCGAGAACGCCAAAGTCTTCAGCCACAAAGGCGCAGGTCGCCCGACCAAGAAAGACCGCCGCGATATCGAGCGTTTGCTAGGCGAATAGCAGCGCCGCTCCTGTCGCTTGCGCAACGCCCTCTTTGCTCCTAAAAACCGATTAGGAGTAAGATTACGATTAAGTATTCTCAGCCCTCTTCCCACCTCAAGTCTCAGCCCTCTTCCCTCCCTCCCACCCGTGTCCTACGCAGAAATTCCATACACCGTCGAAGACACCAAACTGCCGCCCGAGATTGCCGCCTTCATTAACGAAGCCGACCGTCGCTGCGACCTATTCTACGACCAGAAGCTCAATAAGCGCTACCCTCGCTACGTGCCCAGTGAACCCGCACAAGTTTACGCTGCGCTGCGCCACGTCACTGAGCAAGGCTTGCCGCTCGGCGAAACCTTTATCGAATGGGGCAGCGGCTTCGGCGTCGCCACTGGAATCGCCGCACAACTCGGCTACGAGGCATACGGCATCGAGATTGAAGAGACGCTGGTCGAAAAGGCTGAATCACTACTCGCCGGCCAGGGCCTCGACGCAGAGTTTTTACCCGTTAGCTACATCCCCGACGGCTTCATCAGCTACGACGCACTAAGCGGACACGATATTGTGCGCGACGACAGCTTTGGCCATCGCGTCGATGGCAATTCGCGCTACGACGGCATGGATATTGACATTGAAGAAGTGGATTTGTTCTTCGTCTACCCATGGCCAGGCGAGCAAGAAATGATGCTTAAACTCTTCGACGCCGTTGCAGGCGAAGGCGCGATCCTTGTCGCTTATTTCGGCGACCGCGACATCTGCCTTTACCGCAAGCTCGAAGACGAAGATTATTAAATCCTCAATTACCGTCGCCCCTCGCGAGGTGGTTTGCGGCTATACTTCTCGCCCTTGGAGTTCAGCTCACGACGGGTGCGACGACTGACTGTGAGTTCGCGTTTTTTCTTACGCTGGCTCAGCTTTTCTAATTCAAAATCGAGTTTCAGATAATTAATAAAGCGCTCACGACTCAAGGCGCCCGCTTCGATCGCCGCCTGAATCGCACAGCCCAAATCCGAGCGATGCTTACAATCGTGAAATTTACATTGAGTGGCGACCTCGTCGAAATCGCGAAAACTTTCCTTCAACGTTTTTGCATCGGTCCAGACCTGCACTTCACGAATCCCAGGATTATCGATCAGCATACCGCCGGCTTTGAGCGGCAACAGCTCACGCGCCGTCGTCGTATGCGTCCCCTTGCCTGTTACGCCATTCACCTCGCCCGTCCACCGCCAATCCTGACCAATCAATTGATTGATCAACGAAGACTTACCCACACCACTGGAGCCAATCAACGCAATCGTCACCCCCGGTTCGAGAAAGCTCCGAATCGCTGCGACTCCCGAAGTTTCGATTGCAGACGTCAGAATCACCTCAACATCTGGGCTCAGTGCCTCCAAGGCCTCTTTCGCCATCTGATTGAGCTCATCCGGATACAGATCACTCTTATTCAACAATACTACCGAGCGTGCGCCACTACGTAGCATCACCGTGAAATAGCGCTCCATGCGGCGTAGATTAAAATCCTGCCCAGCGTCGGTCACCACAAAGACAACATTCACATTGGCAGCCATCACCTGCTCTTCGGTACCCTTGCCTGGAGCTTTGCGTGAAAGACAAGTCTGCCGTTCCATCCGCGCACGAATCAAGCCCTCGTATTCATTGCCCTCTGCGCCCATTTCGAGTGCGACCCAATCACCCACTGCGGGCAGTTCCGCATCCGTCTCCGCTTCATGATAGACCGCGCCACCGAGGGCCACTTCCATCTCGGTACCATCGTCGAGCACTGCACCATACGAGATCTTGTTATCGCGAATCAGACGCGCAGGCACCCAGCCTTTATCTCGGCAATCTGCAAATTCCGCTTCAAAGCGAGCGTTCCATCCTAGGTCGTTTAGTGTCATGTGCGCTCAAATCTAGCGACCACATTGGAAGAGTTAACCACAAAAATCGAATATCCAGATTTAATCACGATCCAGCCCTTCAAACTCAGCATACAATGCCTTCCATTCGGCATCCAAACTCGTTGTGCAGACGGGTTGCACCGCGCGATTATACCAATATTCGGCTTTAACTTCATCACCTTCGACCCGATGTAGATACGCATGCACCCATGCCGCCTCAGCGGTCACCATGTCCTGCACCATTTCGTGCGCTCGCTTCCAGTCGCCGTATTGCTCCGCGTTCAAAACTCTTAAATAAATGTTCTGTTCCTGCATACTGCACTCATTTGCCGTGACCTCACTCGAAGGTAAACCCTAAATCCTAGGAATGAAGGAGCGATGTCCGACGACTCCCAGCATACCGCGAGGAAAAGAGTGGCAGAGCCGCAGAACCTTCGCTATTAGTTTAATAGATAATTCGTCTAAATATGATGACCACCCGGCTCCTCCGCACCCTAGCAATCGGCAGTCTGCTGCTTGCAAACATTCACGCCTTAGCCGCTAAGCCGAATATTGTCTGGATTTTTTCCGATGATCATTCCTATCAAACCATCGGTGCTTATGGCGGTCATTTGCAGGAGCTCGATCCGACACCGAACCTGGATCGCCTCGCGAGTCAGGGCATGCGCTTTGATCGCTGCTATGTGGGCAACTCCATTTGCGGCCCAGCGCGTGCCACACTCCTGACGGGCAAGCACAGCCATCTAAATGGAAAATTAGACAATCGAGGCCCCTTTGACCACGACCAACCGCAGTTCCAAAAAGTGCTGCAAGCCAACGGCTATCAGACCGCGATGGTTGGTAAAATCCACCTCAACGGCAAGATGCAGGGCTTTGACTATTGGGAGGTGCTGCCCGGACAGGGCAAATATAACAATCCCCATTTCATTACAGAAGAAGGCAAGACCCAATACAAAGGGCACGTCAGCGATATCGTAACCGATCGCGCACTGGAATGGCTAAAGAAGCGGCGCGACCCGAACAATCCCTTCATGCTCATGCTGCACCACAAGGCTCCACACCGCACTTGGATACCTGCCGCTCGCCACATGGAGAAGTATACCGACATCGAGATCCCAGAGCCCGACACTCTGTTTGATGATCATACGACCCGCACCACGGCCGCACACGAGCAGGACATGAGCATCGATACAACCATGCGCATGGAACAGGACCTTAAGGTTGGCAAGCCCTACGCGAAACCAGGCAACCAATTCGAAGCACGTAACAATTGGTATGCCGCTAACCAACCGACCGGTAAGGATCTGGTAAAATGGAAATACCAACTCTACATGAAAGATTACCTAAGCTGCATCTCGGGCGTCGATGAGAGCATCGGCCGAGTCATGACCTATTTAAAAGAAAGCGGTCTCGATGAAAACACCGTCGTTATGTATTCCTCAGACCAAGGCTTCTACATGGGCGAGCACGGCTGGTTCGACAAGCGTTTCATGTATGAAGAATCCTTCCGCACACCACTCATCGTGCGCTGGCCAGAAACGGTGAAGGCTGGTTCAGTTAATACCGATCTCGCGCAGAATATCGACTTTGCCCCAACCTTTCTAGATATCGCTGGCGTTGAAACTCCCGTAGATATGCAAGGCGTCAGCCTCGTACCACTCATGAAGGACAATACGCCCGCAGACTGGCGCAGTTCACTCTATTACCACTACTACGAATATCCCGGCGTTCATCGCGTCCGTCGCCACGAAGGCGTCAGCGGCAAGCGTTACAAGCTCATCAAGTTCTACGGGAAAGACGTCAAAAACGGCGAAGAATGGGAATTCTACGATCTCGAAAAAGACCCACAGGAGCTAAACAACTTGTATCAGAAACCCGAATACAGCGCACAAATTTCGAAGATGAAAGCCGAACTCGAAACACTAAAGAAACACTACCACGTGCCCGCCCAGACTTCGGCGTAAACCCTAGCAGGTACGCGCCATCCGCTAAAAACCAAAAAACCTCCGAACCAAACTCCAAAAATCAAACGACTGAGGGGGTGGAGGCGATCCATAACCGCTCTCAGGATCAGTGTTTTCGGCACTCTCACTTTCACTCCTCTCACTACCACTAGTGGTTGGTTCGAAGCTGAGCTCCAAGCGATAATCTGTAATCGTGGGACGCTGCTGCACTGCCGCCTCAACGGTTTCGGTTAACTGGGCCAAGTAATCCTGTCCGGTTGATTCGAGCAGAATCGGCCCGAAATAATAACTCAAACTCTCATGCTCATAGATCACATACCAGCCGCTATCCAGCTCAGCAGGTCCTGACTTCGATGTGCCAGGGAAACGTTGATCAAAACTAGCCTTCGAAAGAAACCCCGCATACGGAATCGCAGATTCTTCGATCACACGAATACCAGCCGCGCTCTGCGCAAGTCCAGCCACGGAGCCAAGCAGTAAGCCAATCAAAAGCCAGCAATGACTCGCCATGCCTCGAATGTAATATCTGTGATTCGAAAATTCCATACTTAGAGCCCTGAAGGTAAATTCGAACCATAGTCGCCACTACCAGTCCCCGTTGCGGGCGTGGCCCCCCCCGCACCTGATCCAGAGTTCGGCGTGCTAGAAGGAGTCGGCACTGCCCCACCCGTCGAACCCGACGGCGGCGGCACACTCGCGCTCTTGGACTGATTCACTTCTACGGTGCTGTTCGCTCCACCAGTCGAGCCAAAACCAAAGTCTTCAAAACTGCGTTCAGTCGGTGCGCCGCCTCCACCTGAACCGCCAGTGCCACCGCTCTCTTCGGGTGGTACTCCGGAGCCTCCTCCACTACCACCACCAGTCGCACCGTCAATCGGCGTGCCGCCTCCACTACCACCGCTCGGTGTGCTCGCACTTGACTTAGAGCTGGCACTGTCAACCGATTCCCCTCCGCCAACTTGACCGACAGCACCGAAGTCGCGACTACCGTGAGGCGATTCGGACGGAGCACCCGTTTTCGAACTCTCGCCCCCCACTGTGTCGCCAGCAGTCGCACCAGCAATCTGGCTGAAATCACGCGACTCCGACGAGACCTCTTCTGCACCTTCGCCAGCACTCTGCTCTGTTTCGCCGCTCGCAGCTTCGCTGCCACTCGCCCCTGACGATTCTGCTGACGCTGGAGGCGTCATGCGTCCATCAAACAGATCAGGATCTACAGCAGCATAGGTCGCACCGACGCAGATCAACAGACCGCCCGCCCAAGCAAAGCAACTCTGTGTAAATAATAGCAAGCGACGGCTCATTGTTTCTCGGTGCAAATCACTTTAATTTCTTTCAAGCTTCGTGTATCTACTTTAATCTCGATTTCAATCGAGCGATACCCCTTTCGGGTACCCTTCAATTTATAGACATCAGGATACAGCTTTAGATCCTTTTCTTTAAAACGCTCCGGCGCAAATACCCCAATGAGACTCACATAAGTTTTCTTATCAGAAACGACATGCAGCCCGATTTGCTGACTTTGTAATGCCAACTCAGTGCGAATCCTTGATTCCTCCTCCATCTGGCTCGGCGGCACATTACTAGGACGACTCGTCATCGCATCATTAAAAAACTTCGCCGCGAGCGGATAGCGTCCTTCCCTCAAATACTTCGCCGCCGAAGTAATATTTTGCGTGTAGCGAATATTTGCGAGGTAAAGGCTCGAAGCCTTCTCGAGTCCAGTGCGGGCTTCCTTCGACTCGGGAGCGAGTGCGACCGCTTCACGATACAACTTACGCGCGCCATCAAAACTACCAGCTTTCAATGCATTATATCCATCTTCCAGCAATACCTTCAAGCGCGCAGCTTTCGCCTTCACCTTGAGCTCTATGAGCCGCTCGTTCAACTCGGGACTGGGGCGAATCGCAATCGCGCCTTCCAACGCTGCAACCGCAGCGAGCAAATCGCCTTCAGCTTCGGCCTTAGTCGCGAGCGCCAGAGCCGCCCTAAACTCACGCTCTCGAATCTGCGAATCGATGACTTTACGCTCATTGAGCAGAAATGGGTTATTCGGATGCTTAGCGAGCAATGCCTCCAGTTGAACCAGCGCCTCGTCAAGCTCACCCACATCTTGAAGTACCTTGAGCCCATGGACCTCAGCCGCAATTCCCTCTAATGAACTAACCATCAGCAACCCATCCGATGCAGCCGTATTCGCCGATTCAATTTGTAGCACTTTTTCAAATGCGGATCGAGCTGCGGCTAGGTCCAAATCCGCCAATGCGGCATTCGCCACTTCCAACATTCCACCCACTTGCTGAATCGAACGGCCTTCCAAATCGCCTAGAATCGCGCCAGTCATTTCAAAGCGGGCGACGCTCTCTTTATAATTAGCGGCATTCAAATCACGCAGCCCCTGATTATAGGTCTCCACCGCTTCACGATAGGTATTCTCAAAGGCAGTCTTCAAATATTCGAGGCGCGTGAGTTCCGCATAAGTCGATTCGTTCAGCGCACGGGCCGTCTCAGCCACTATCAAAGCGCCGAGCTGCGCATCCGCAGCGGCCACCACACTATTATAATATTGCTCGGCTTTTTCGAGTTTCCCTGCCGCTAACGCGTCACGCGCCTTTTCGGCATCCTTGCTTAGCTCCGCCATAAAATCGAGCGACACATCGCCCTTTCGCAGTGCGGCTGCCAGGTCTTCGCTCAGCAACTTCTCGGCACGTTCCGCGAGTTGACGCAGATCATAGTTTACTGCCTCGCCAGTATGGTCGCTAGTAGGAATCGAAATGTTCGCTCCATTCCCCGCAGCGGAGTCGCCTCCTTTGGAGACCATCAGCACGATGACTGGCAGGACCATCAGGACGATTAAAACGATAGCGACTAGCGCGACTGGCTTCTTGTTATGAGTCATAAAAAGTGATCAAGGTGTAAAACTAACATTCACAGCAACAGGCGAAGTGCAAAATTGCGACGCGAAAAATCGTGCTGACACACGTGTGTCCTCAAAAAAATCGATTCCGAAAAAGCTTACAGCCCCACCCCATCACCTGAACTGACAACCGGCAAATATCCCTGATTAGTTAAGAATTCAACACCGTGTGCCATTGCAGAGTCATAATCGACATCGCTACTCCTCGGTAGAAAAAATGAACCATTAAAGAAACCATGCCTCTTGCCTTCAAAGGCGACCAAGCTGCAATCATTCCCGGCCTCTGTCATCAGCGCTGTGAAGCGTTCTACATTTTCAAACGGAACCGTCGAATCCTCAGTACCATGAAAAATCAAAGTCGGCGGCAGGCCTGCCCGCACATGATGACACGGAGAGAACTCTGTTTTGCGTGCCTCTGTCACCGCGTTCAACCCATAACCTGCTTCAGTGGTGTCGATCACAGGATTATATAGAATCAGCAAATTCGGCATTGAACTGACGCTCAAATCCTCACCTTCCGCCTCATGCCCTTCGATCACCCCAGTGCATGCAGCGACATGCCCACCAGCCGATCCTCCAGCAGAGATGATACGATTCGGATCGACGCCCAATTTATTAGCATGCTGCCGAACCCAGCGAATAGCGGATTTCCCATCTTCAACACATTCAAACGGAGTAGTCTTATGCGTCCTTTTGGTACGATATTCGGCAGAGATCGCAACCAAGCCCTGGCGGGCGAAATCTCTGGCATGTTGATAGAATTGCCGAGGCGTCCCACCACTCCAACCACCACCAAAGAAAAACACGATCACCGGACTTTGATCTGAAGGAGCGTGGCTAGGAGGGTTAAAAACGTGCAGCTTTAACTCTGATGATTCCAGCGTTTTGTAAGCAATGGTCTGGTCTGGGCGAATCTGCTCCGCTGCTAGAGCAATGGTCGCTCCGAGAAGGAAGAGAAGGGAATTAGAGTAAATATGCTTCATTGTGTTTCATTAAACGGATGAGCCTCAAACATGGAACACCGAACTGAATCTTTTAATTCATTTAAACAAAATTCCCCATGAGTATTTCCGTATCTTGGGAGACCGCACATACCAGATTGAACACACTCGGATACGCCGCAGGTTTAACAAATATTCTTAAGTTCTGGCCAAGTTCAAAATTCGGCGCAAAAAAAGTGACTTTCCATCAAGTCTGGCGTCTCTTCATGCTTGCATGGGTGTGCAAAAAATCCACCCTTTCGACCAATTTATGCCAAAACGCACCGATATTCAAAAAATTCTTATCATTGGTTCCGGCCCAATCGTCATTGGCCAAGCCTGTGAATTCGACTATTCAGGCACTCAAGCCTGTAAAGCGCTGCGCGAAGAAGGCTACAAGGTAGTCCTCGTTAACAGCAATCCAGCGACCATCATGACGGATCCAGAGTTCGCCGATGTGACTTATATTGAGCCTCTTACGGTTGATGCGCTAGAGAAGATCATCGACAAGGAGCGACCCGACGCCCTGCTGCCGACACTTGGCGGTCAGACTGGGCTGAATCTTTCGATGAATCTGCATGATGCTGGCATTCTTAAGAAGTATGGCGTCGAAATGATTGGCGCGAAGCCAGAAGCTATCATTAAGGGCGAAGCGCGTGACATCTTTAAGCAAGCCATGGTTAAGATCGGCCTCGACGTTGCCAGGTCGGAAACGGTGCACACACTGGTCGAAGCGATCGAAGCTGCGGAGAAGACTATCGGCGACTTCCCGATTATCATTCGCCCCAGCTTTACGCTGGGTGGTTCTGGTGGCGGCATCGCTTACAACCGCGAAGAATACGAGAAGATGGTGCAAAACGGTCTCGATCTATCTCCTACCACTGAAGTGCTCGTTGAAGAGTGCCTTCTGGGCTGGAAAGAATACGAAATGGAAATTATGCGCGACCACAAGGATCAGTGCGTGGTAATCTGCTCGATTGAAAACTTTGACCCAATGGGCGTCCACACTGGCGACTCTATTACTGTCGCTCCTGCAATGACGCTGACCGACAAGGAATATCAGCTCATGCGCGACGCATCCTTCGCGTGTATTCGCGAAGTCGGCGTTGAAACTGGTGGCTCTAATATTCAATTTTCAGTCAACCCAGCCAATGGCCGCATGGTCGTGATCGAGATGAACCCACGCGTCTCTCGCAGTTCCGCTCTCGCATCCAAGGCCACAGGCTTCCCGATCGCTAAGATCGCAGCGAAACTTGCAGTCGGTTACAGTCTCGATGAACTTAAGAACGACATCACCCAGAAGACACCGGCCAGCTTTGAGCCGACAATCGACTATGTCGTCACAAAGATCCCGCGTTTCACCTTCGAGAAGTTCCCTGGCGCGGACACCACCTTGACTTCTGCAATGAAGTCTGTCGGTGAAGCGATGGCAATTGGTCGCACCTTTAAGGAATCGTTCCAAAAAGCACTGCGTTCACTCGAAATCGGCGCCAAAGGCTTTGTTGGTCCAGCTAAATTCGAAGAAAAGATCACCGACATGCAGGCAGTGCGCCAAGGCATCGCGATCCCAACTTGCGAACGTGTGTTCTGGCTACGCCATGCATTTCTCAACGGCATGACGGATGAAGACATCTTCGACACCTGCGCCCTCGATCCTTGGTTCATTCGTCAACTCCGTGAGTTGGTTGAAATCGAAGGCGACCTGCGCAAGAGCAGTCTCGCAAAGCTCGATGCTGAGCTCATGAAGACTTCCAAGGAAGCAGGCTTTAGCGATGCATTGATTGCCGACCTAGTTCACTCCAACCGCCAAGCCGTGCGCAAGCGCCGCGAAAAGCTCGGCGTGCTGACTAACTTCCGCCTCGTTGATACTTGCGCGGCTGAATTCGAAGCATTCACACCTTACTATTACTCCTCTTACGGTTCAGAAAACGAAATCGTCAAGAGCGACAAGAAGAAGATTATGATCCTCGGTGGTGGCCCGAATCGTATCGGGCAAGGCATCGAGTTTGACTACTGCTGCGTGCACGCCTCTTTCGCACTTCGCGATGCAGGTTTCGAAACCATCATGGTCAACTCGAACCCGGAAACTGTTTCGACTGACTACGATACATCCGACAAGCTGTTCTTCGAACCACTGACTCTCGAAGACGTCCTCGAAATTTATACCCAGTCCGGCTGTGACGGCGTGATCGTTCAATTCGGTGGTCAAACACCACTGAATCTCGCAACCGAACTCGAAGCACACGGCGTCAACATCATTGGCACATCGCCTTCGATGATCGATGCAGCAGAAGACCGTAAGCTGTTTCGCGACATTCTCGACCGAGTCGGCCTCAAACAACCAGAGAACCGTATTGCCAATTCTCTGGAAGAGGCCTACGAACTCGCCGGTGAGATTGGCTTCCCGATCCTGCTCCGCCCTTCCTTTGTTCTTGGCGGACGCGGCATGTTTATTGTCTATGATATGGCCGAAATGAAGACGATCGTCCGCGAAGTCTTCGACGTCGCACCTGGCACTCCAGTGCTACTCGACAAGTTCCTTGAAGATGCTTACGAGCTCGACGTGGACTGCATCTCGGACGGTGAAAAAACAGTGATCGGCGGCATGCTGCAACATGTCGAATTCGCAGGCGTGCACTCTGGCGATGCGACCATGGTCATGCCTCCGCACACGCTCTCAGCAGAGATACTCGATACCGTCCGCGAAGCCACTTACGCGCTCGCGAAAGAGCTCGAAGTAGTCGGCCTGATGAATGTGCAATACGCGATCAAGGACGACGAGCTTTACATCATTGAAGTCAACCCACGTGCCTCGCGCACCGTGCCATTCGTCTCCAAGGCGATCGGTGTGCCACTGGCGAAGCTCGCTGCCCGTATCATGGCAGGCGAAAAGCTCACAGACCTCGGCTTCACCAAAGAAATCATTCCTCCTTACTGGGCAGTCAAAGAATCCGTGTTCCCATTCAACCGCTTCCCAGGCGCTCCGGTCATGTTAAGTCCAGAAATGCGCTCGACTGGCGAAGTCATGGGGCTGGATAAGGATCTCGGCGTTGCATTTGCGAAATCACAAATGGCGGCGAAGCCTGCACTGCCCGACTCGGGCGACGTTTTTATCAGCGTCAAAGACGACGACAAAGAGAGCGCCGTCGAAATCGCCCGCGGACTCAGTGATCTCGGCTTCGGTATTATCGCCACCGCTGGCACTGGTAAGCTCTTCAAAGCCAACGGCATTGATATGAAGCACGTCTGCCGACTGAGCGAAGGTCGCCCAAACGTGATCGATTTGATTAAGAATAATAAGGTCTCACTGATCGTCAACACGCCACAAGGCACCGTCCCTCGCCAAAACGAGAATATGATCCGCACCGAAGCGGTGAAGCACAACATCTGTATCATGACGACGATCTCGGCAGCCTCTGCAGCAGTCGAAGGCATCAAATCACTTCGCGAAAAGGGCTACGAGGTTCGTTCAATTCAGTCTTACAGCCAAGAAGCCAATCCACGCTAACTTTGCCTCTATTCTTTATCTTGCTTGGACTCATTATCCCAACAGAAACAGCAGAGTTTCATTACGATTAAGAGAATAAATAAAACGCTTCACAAATGAAAGCCCCAACCATTATCGCACTGCTGCACGGACCAGATCAACCTGGTCTTGTTTCGCGTGTGTCGAGTTGGATCTTTTTACGTGGCAGTAATATTCATCACGCCGATCAACATAAGGATCTAGAGGCGAACATCTTCTTCCAACGTGTGGAATGGACACCGTCTGGTCAAATCGACGAAGAAGCTGCAGCCTTTGAGAAATTTGCCCACGAAGATCTCGGCATGACGGTCAAAGTCGCGAAATCGACGGCTCGCCCAAAAGTCGCCCTGTTCGTGTCGAAGATTGATCACTGCTTCCACGACACGATTCTGCGCTTCCGCGCTGGTGAAATGGCAGGTGATTTGGTATGCATTATTTCAAACCATGACGCACTCAAAGCGGACGCCGAAACCTACGGAATTCCGTTTCATCACGTGCCTGTGCTCAAAGAAACCAAGGCTGAAGCAGAGACCACGCAACTCGAGATTGTGCATGCGCACAATGCCAACCTCGTGGTGATGGCGCGCTACATGCAGGTCCTCTCTGACGACTTCCTGAAAAAAGTAGGCTGCCCCGTGATCAACATTCACCACTCTTTTTTACCTGCATTTGCTGGCGGTAAACCATACCACCAAGCACACGCTCGCGGCGTCAAACTGATCGGAGCCACAGCGCACTACGCCACAGCTGACCTTGACGAAGGCCCAATCATCCACCAAGACGTTACTCGGATCAATCACCGCAACTCAGTGCCTGATTTGATTCGCAAAGGAAAAGACCTCGAAAAATCAGTCTTTGCCCAAGCGATCCGCCTTCATCTCGACAACCGCATTCTAGTTTATCATCACAAAACCGTCGTATTCGACTAGGTACACTTTCCACTCCAAACACTACTTTCACTTTGTCATGAATCACCCACCAAAAAAGAAATACAAAAATCCTCTCATGCCTGAAGACGACGTCATCGACGAGCGCCATCTCATCGACCTCGAAGACTCAGTAGATCTCTCTTTCGAAGACCGCGTCAGCATCTACTGGATGGAGAACAAGAGTTTCCTGATTGGCTGTATCACGGTGCTGCTGCTGGTTGTCGCTGGTTACCAAAGCTTGCGTATCTTTAAGGACCGCTCAGAAATGGCGCTCCAAGCCGCATATGCAGAAGCCAACGCAAGCGCAGCGCTCGCAGACTTCGCCAAAGCCAATAGCAACAAAGCACTTGGCGGATTTGCCGCACTTAGCACCGCTGACGCCGCTTACACTGCTGAAGAGTACGAGAAAGCCCTCGAGTTCTACAATTTGGCCGCCGCCGTACTTGAAGAGCCGACCCTCGCGGGGCGCGCTCAGCTTGGGCAAGCTTTCTCGCTCTACCAAAACGGCAATACTGACGAAGGCCTCGCCAAGCTCAATGCCATTACTACTGACAGTAGCCTTGCCGAGGCGGTTCGCGCCGAAGCCGCCTACCATCTCGCAGTCGAAGCCGACAGCGCAGGTCGCAGCGCAGAATTTGAAAGCTTCGCAGCACAAATCAACGCTTCGCCACTGGCGGGTCAATGGCAACAGCGCCTCAGCTACTACCAGCAACAAACACAGTAAGCAGTCGCTCGTTAAACCGATTCTTGCAAACGTACAGGCATTCACGCCTGTGCGTGTTTGATCCCAATAGACATCATCACAGATCCACATCAAAACAGAACTCGCAAGGCTTATTGAGGAATCATTGACAGTGCCGAGATAGAGTACACAACAACTATCGCGCTGTTCGATTATCCGCTTAGACTGATTAAACGGAGGCAGAGCAACTCATCTCATCTAGAAATATACCGCTTTATTATGAGCACAATCATCACAGACATCCGCGCCCGCGAAATCATTGATTCACGTGGCAATCCTACTGTTGAAGTCGACGTCGAACTCGAGTCCGGCATCGTCGGCCGCGCTGCCGTTCCTTCCGGTGCTTCCACTGGTGAACACGAAGCTGTAGAGCTTCGCGACGGCGACAAAGCTCGCTACCTCGGCAAAGGCGTCCTCAAGGCCGTTGACAATGTCGACAACCTCATCGCTCCTGAACTAATCGGTTTCGACGCATGCGACCAGCTAACAATCGACAAGATTATGCTTGAGCTCGATGGCACAGCCAACAAAGGCAAGCTCGGCGCCAATGCTATGCTCGGAGTCTCGCTTGCAGTTGCACACGCAGCTGCCGACGCACTCGGCCTGCCGCTTTATAAGTACATCGGCGGCCCCAATGCTAAAGTACTGCCAGTGCCAATGATGAACGTCATCAACGGTGGTTCACACTCTGACGCACCTATCGCGTTCCAAGAGTTCATGATCCGCCCTATCGGCGCAGCAACATTCAGCGAAGCAGTCCGCATGGGTGCTGAGTGCTTTCACAGCCTCAAGCAGGTTCTGCACGATCGTGGCCTCAGCACCGCAGTAGGTGACGAAGGAGGTTTCGCTCCCAAGTTTGACGGCACAGAAGATGCACTCGACACATTGACTAAGGCAGTTGAAGCAGCTGGCTACAAAGTCGGCAGCGACATCACATTCGCACTCGACTGTGCTGCTTCTGAGTTCTTCGAAAACGGCGTTTACGACTACGCTAAGTTCGAAGGCGAAGGCGGCGCAAAGCGCAACTCCGCAGAGCAAGCAGCCTACCTGCAAGAGCTCTCTGAGAAATATCCAATCGATTCAATCGAAGATGGTTGCGACGAAAACGACTGGGACGGCTGGAAAGCTCTTACAGACGCGATCGGCGACAAGGTACAACTCGTCGGCGACGATCTTTTCGTCACCAACGTTAAGTTCCTGCAAAAGGGCATCGATCTCGGCGTAGCCAACTCGATCCTGGTTAAGGTCAACCAAATCGGCACACTCACCGAAACACTCGAAGCAATCGAGCTCGGCAAGACAAACGGCTACAATTCGGTGATCTCTCATCGTTCCGGCGAAACCGAAGACGTGACGATCGCGGATATCGCGGTGGCAACCAACGCTGGACAGATCAAGACAGGTTCCATGAGCCGCTCCGACCGTATCGCAAAATACAACCAACTCCTTCGTATTGAAGAAGAGCTGGGCGAAAACGCGGTGTACGCTGGCACACTGTAAGCGTCCCTTACATCGAATTACCACAAAGCCCGACGGTTAGCCGTCGGGCTTTTTATGGTCCATCACCGATGAGTGGTTAAAGGAGCGAGGGCGATTCGCTCTCCTTGGCGGCAACACCGGATCAATGTGGGCGAGTCGCCCACACTCCTATCGCGTTCAATAGCTGAAACAAGCCCCATCAGGGAGCCGTTGCCTCGCAGATGCAACCATCGTCGCCCACAAATTGCTCGCTTCAATTTTCTAAATGCTTACTGTTTACTCAGCATTTTTAGAAATCATGACCTTAAAAGAAAAACAAGACGCGCTCGTCGAAGAGATCACTTTGATTCCCGACGCTTATGAACGTCTCGGCTATATCATTGACCGCGGCAAAAAGGCTGCAGGACTAACCGAAGACCTGCGCATTGATAGCTTCAAAATTGAAGGGTGCATGTCACAGCTCTGGGTCGTGCCGACATTTAAGGATGGTTTATGCTCTTTTTGCTCCGAGTCTGACTCAGCTATTGTTAAAGGAATCGCTGAACTACTGTGCAACTTTTACAGCGATGCGAAACCCGAAGAAATCATTGCCACCGATGCTGAATTCCTCGGCGAAGTTGGTATCACACAGCACCTTTCCCCAAATCGACGCAATGGCTTGAGCCGTATCGTCGAGTCGATCCAACGATTCGCGCAATCCTGCTTGGCAGACTCTTAATCACACAGAAGCGACACCCTCGTCGCTTACCCATTCCTGCCCACAAGTCTCAGCAATGGCCACGCCACTCTATGACGCACATAACCACATGGCCGATCCAGCCCTGAGGGCGCATCGAGTAGCCATCGAGCCTGCGCTGCGTGAGATCGAGCTGAAGTATGCCGTCGTCAACGGCACCTCTCCAACCGATTGGCCTGCAGTTCTGGAACTCGCAAAATCAGAGCCACACATGATTCCTGCAATTGGCCTGCACCCATGGAAAGTGAACGATACACCAACTGACTGGCAGGCACAATTCCTGGAGGCGCTGGATCGCGGCGCGCGAGTTATCGGCGAGGTAGGCCTAGACCAATGGCGCGAAGGTTACGACCTTGAGCGTCAACAGGTCGCTTTTCGCTGGCAACTCGCTCAAGCCGCCCAACGCAACCTGCCAGTCTCGATCCACTGCCTTAAAGCGATTGGCCCGCTGATGAACACACTCCGCCGCGAGCCACTGCCCAAGCGCGGCTTTCACCTCCACGCCTATAATGGTTCAGTCGAATTGATCCCTGAGCTGGTTGAACTTGGTGCGTATTTCTCGTTCAACGCTGGACAACTCAGAACCGGAAAATCGAAAGCGCCTGAACGTATTTGCGCCGTCCCAGCAGAGCGACTACTAATTGAAACCGATGCGCCCGATATGCTACCAGCAACGAGTCTGCGTAGCTTCGATCTTCCAAAGTCTGCCCGCGGACACACACTCACTCACCCAGCCACCCTTATTAATGGCTATACCGCCGTTGCGCACCTTCGCGCCACACCGCACGAATCCCTTAGACAACAAGTCGCCAGCAATTTCGAACGCTATTTCCTTAGCTAGACGCCCCGATACGCCATGGAAGATCTTCAACTTCAGCCAAACCCAAACGTCACACGTCGCCAGTTACTAATGCGCGGTCTACACTGCCAATGCCCCAACTGCGGCCAGGCTAAGCTATTCAAAACTCGGCTGCGCATCCATCGTTATTGTCCAAAGTGCGGCATGCGAATCGAACGGGGCGACGGTTACTATCTCGGCCCGCTTTGTCTCAATTACGGAATCGCAGTCTTTACCGTTGTGTTGCCGACTCTACTGCTGGGCTTCTTCGGTTACATTGCCATCAAGCTCGCTTTGGTAATTGCCTTCACTGGGGCTTTGTTACTGCCTCTGCGACTCTACCGCTTCAGCTGGAGCTGCTGGTTGATGATTTACTACATCTGTCTACCTGAAGAACTACATGCCAACCGGACAGCAGATTGCGATGACCTTTCATTCGAGGAAGAACGACGCACGCGCGCGAAGCAATGATTGGCTTCCGGCGCGACTACTCCTCAATCATTGCACGGCGCATTTGCGAATAGCCATTTTTCATCGAGCTATAAGGATCAAGCGCTCCGCCCTTCATCTGCGAGTAAACACGCATTAAAGTTGGACTCTTCACCACAAACTCAGTCACACCAAACACGGTCTGTACTTTCGAGTCGCTAATCACGCTATAAGGCTGTTTCAAAGGATTGATAGCTCGGTCTCCCAGAAAACCAAACAGATCCCGCAGATTTGAAGGTCCCAACAACGGCAGCACCAGATAAGGCCCCTCACCGATCCCCCAGGATCCAAAGGCTTGCCCAATGTCTTCAGACTGCAGCGGCTGTAGGCGTTCAAAACGATTCGCGGCAGGAAGCACACCGACGACCCCCAAGGTAGTATTCACTGCAAAACGCTCGGTCTCGAGCCATGCGCCTTGCATGCGACCTTGTAAAAGGTTCCCCCCCAGACGTACCGGATAACCTAAGTTTTTAAAAAAGTTCGAGGCGCCACGCTCGACAGGGTCAGGAGTCACCTGCTGATAGCCCTTGGCGATATGTTTCACCACATTCATGTAGATGAAGTCATTCAACTTAAACGTCAGTCGGTTGACTGACTCCAACGGGTCACGCACCACAATCGGTTCTTTTTCAAAATCGCCGTACAGTTCTTCCTCTGTGAAGTAGTCATACACGCCCTCTGCCAATCCTGTACTTAGGCTCACGCATAGAATTAGCCCAAATGCACAAGACTGCAGCAACAAGCGTTTATAATATGATCTTTTTTGCATCTAATTGCTCCTGTTCTAAAAGTTTTTCTAATTTCTCAATTAATTGTGCGCCATTTTCCTTCCGAAAGTGATCATCAAACTGCTGGCGGTAATTCGATACCATGCTGATATCTTCAGCCACAATATCATAGATCTCCCAGCCTGTCTTCAACAGGCCTAAACGATATAACACATTGAAAGTCTTACCACTGGGAAAACTAATAAGAACCGGCACTTCTATACGTTTACTAGACACCTCAATCACAGCTCCACAGTCCAAGAGTGGCCGATCTTTGCCTGCCATGCCCTCCACAAAACTCTTAACAATTAACTGGTCAATGAGATTGCGCACCTGCATCTGCTCATCAGCTGTCAATAAACTCCAGTTACGCCCCATCGCGCGACGAATAAGTACCTCCAGATCATACTTGCCCTCAACGATTGCTCGAACCGCATCCTGCCGCTGTGCATTCGTGTAGTCCTTATAAGCATCCTGATACATAATATCCAAGGTCGCTTCCATAGTAGTTGCTAGCTTCACCGACTCATCCGCCTGAGCTGGCAGTACAGCCAACAGAGCCACACAAGCAATCATACTTAAACAATTCATGCCTAAATGCATAAGTTATTCTTCTCCTCCGTCAATACCGCCGAGCGCAAAACGGCTAATTAGACTTTCGATATCCAACGCGGATTCGGTATCAACCACCATATCGCCTGGCGCCAGTGGCAAGCCTGATCCGCCTGGTGAAACACTCAAATAGCGGTCGCCGATCAGCCCCGCCGTTTTCACCGAGATGATCGTATCATCATCCAGCGTCAAATCATTCGGTAGTTCCAGAGTCACGATTGAATAGAAATCATCATCCAATATAATCGATCGAACCGTGCCGACACGTACTCCAGCGATATCCACACGACTCCCGACATTCACTCCGCTAGTGCTGCGGAACCGCGCCTCTAGCTCGTAGCTATCACTACCGAAGAACCGTGCACTGCCGACTTGAATGGCCAAATACAGAACAGCTCCAAAGCCAATCAGCACAAAGCTCCCAACCAAAAATTCTATCTTACGATTATTCATATCTTACATTCTCCACTATTTTTTAGATTCCTGACTGCGCCCGTAGTTTGCCTTACTCAAAAAGCCTGAAAGAGCCGACTCTGTATCCGCATCCAACTCCGACGGCTTACCAAAAAACTTAATAATCCCCTCATCCAGCCACGCTACACGGTCACTTATTTCAAAGACTTCCGGAATATCATGGCTCACCAGTAACGCGGTAAAACCAAATCGCTCGCGATAATCTGCAATCATTTCAAATACGCTAAACTTACGCTCGGGATCCAAGCCGGTCGTAGGCTCATCAAATAACACCACCTGAGGGTTTGTAATCAAGGCACGCGCCAGTGCCACTCGCTTTTTCATCCCCCCAGATAGCTCGCCAGGATAGCGCTGCGCTGAATCCGTCAGCTCCAAATGCGCCAACATCGCGGCGACTCGCTTGCTAATTCCAGACTTGTTCAGGTTTGATGCCTCCAGCAACGGCAGCGCCACGTTCTCAGCCGCCGTCATCGAATCAAACAACGCGTTATTCTGAAACATATAGCTAAAAGTCACCGCATCGCTACCCTTCGATCCACGACGACTGTGTTCAATCGGTTGACCATCCAACTCGATATCGCCGTCATCGGGTATTAGTAAATTCGCGATACATTTCAATAATACCGATTTGCCGATACCACTCTTACCAATAATCGTTGTCACCGAAGACCGCGCGACATCTAGGCTCACACCATCGAGCACCTTGGCATCACCAAAATGCTTCTTCAGTCCACGAATTTTGAGGAAAGCGTCATCCATTATAAAAGAAAGGAAGTGATTAAATAATCGGTCGCAAGCACCATGACACTCGACCAAACGACCGCCCGAGTTGCTGATTCACTCACGCCGCGCACACCTGGAAATGATGCTTTGCGATGCGTATTAAACCCGCGATAGGTGCAAATTGCTATCGTCACTAAACCAAACACTACAGCCTTGATAAAACCGCCGCGCACATCTGCCCAATTGACACTTTCAAACACACGGTTCCAATAGACACCGCTATCCACATGTAACAACAAGCTACCAGTGACATAGCCGCCAAAGATGCCAATCAAATCAAATACCGCAGTCAGCATGGGGAAACAGAATAAAGCCGCCAACAGCCGTGGACCGACCAAATATCCGCGAGGATCGATACTCATCGTCTGCAATGCATCAATTTGCTCATCATTACGTTGGATGCCGAGTTCAGAAGCCATCGCCGAACCCGCCTGTCCGACCACCATCAACGCCGTCAACACTGGCCCCAGTTCGCGAATCAACGACAGTGCCACCGCCGTGCCCAAAGCCGATTCGCCACCAAATTTCACCAACGTGTAGTAGAGCTGTAGTCCCATCACCAATCCGGTAAACAAACCAACAATCGCGACGATCGGCAAACAACGCACCCCGATCTCATGCGTCGCAACGATTAATTTCGCCACACGTTGTCGCTGCCCGAAAAAACCACGCATGGCGCCAGCTCCAAATAAACTAATTTCTCCAAGCTCATGAACAACGATCAACGCTGAGCGGCCAAATGTGCGTATCATCAGTAATTAAGGTTGGAGTGAGTGTGTAAATCGATCGATATAACCTGTTTATGACATGCTTATTGCCGATCAGTGAAGCCGAAAATAGCGATATTCCTGCGATCGATAAAAAAAGCGCCTTCCGAGGAAGGCGCTTTCGTCTATAAAATGAAGCCGAATTACTTCTTATCGAGCCAGCGAGTGATCTTAAGAATTGTCCATTTTTCCTTGTTACCACCAATCTTAGTCACCACCGTCGCACCAGGCTCTTTACCCAGTAATTGCTGAGCAAGTGGTGTCTTGTAAGAGAGAATATCGTTTTTAGGATCACTATCCCAAGCACCAAGAATCGCATACTTGTGTTTCTTGCCAGTGGAACCTTGCTTCAACTCAACGATGCTGCCGATACCGACATTATCGGTAGTGGCTTCAGTGAAGTCAGTGACACGAGCACGAGAGAGGTCGACTTCTAGCTCATTCTTACGAGAGAGAAGCATGTCCTGATCCTGACGAGCCATCTTGTATTCCGAATTTTCCTTTAGGTCACCATGTTCACGTGCAGTGACGATCGCTTGCTTATTTTCAGGAATCTTCGTTGCAATTAAATCTTCGTATTCAGCTTTTGAAGTATTGAAACTCTCTTGCGAGACGATCAGTGCATTATCCTCGGAAGAATCGGCAGATTCACCTGCAAGCAGGCTCTGCACAGTTGGGAACTTCTTGATGAAACGAGCAAGCAATGACTTTTTGGTCAGTTCCTCAAATCCCTGATTGAGCAACAGTGTTTGCGCAAGATCGCTAGCCGTCTCCACATTTGCATCCGCAAGCAAATCAGGAATTAAATCGGTATCATCACTGAGTAAATCACCCAACGGGATGCGACGTGTGCTTGCATTCTGCAGCGATTCGTAGTCGATCGCGTAGAACATAGCAGCCAGAAGACGTGGCGTGACTAACGGATGAATAATTGAATAGTACTTCTTTGAATTACGATTTTTAACAACCCACAATAGTAGTGGTCCTTTAATCGTTTGCTCGCTAAGCCAACGGTCAAGGCAATAGCTAACACGTTCTTGTTGCTCTTGCTCGATTAGAAAGTTGATACACTCACTGGTGAACTTACCACTTGAGTTGCGCAACAAGTCTTCGACCATTTGCTGCCACTTATCAGGATAAGTACGCCGAATCAGATCGAGATAGCGTTTAAAATAAAGCGCTGGCAACTCAGCAGCCAGTTCAGAGTAATCACTAGTCGCATCTAAGATCGAGGCAGAAGAGGGATCTAAGCCCTCAACATCCTCGTGAAGATCGCGTGCCAAATTATTTCGCACCCACACACCATGTAGGCGGTCGGCTTGGCTTAGGCTCTTCGCATTCTTAATTGCATCGGTGAGCTCTTCTAAGATCTTTGGCATTTCTTCGCGAACGACCGAAATATTTTCAGACAATGCATACAGCTTCTCACCGAGGAGAATCTTTTGCTTGGAATTCTTGGTGCCATGGAACTGCTCGAGGATCTCTTGCTCTGGCTTCACTGGCTCGTCACGGAAAATATAAGGATCGGACTTTTTGATCGGGACACCGATGCGAGGATCCTTGACCAATATCTTCTTAGTCGCAGTCCACCACTTCTTGTATTTGATCGGCCCAATCACCCGTGACAATACACGCTCGATCTCTGCCACGGTCATCGCCTGGCCGTCAGCGGCGGCAATGATTTCGCACATAAGGTCGCCTGGTTGCTTCTTGATCATTTCATTAATCACATCTGCTTCGATGCGAGAACGAACCAAGATATCGTTTGGCTTGAGCACGTCCAACTTGTCCACACAAAATGCGGGCGCCATGGCGTGGCCTTGCTTACCTTCTTCAAAATCGATAATAATCTTCGCCTCGACGGCGTCGTAATCAACGATTTTGCCAAAGCCCCAGCTGCGATGCAGGCAATAATTACCTGCAGCCATGGCTTCGAGTTTCGCGCGAGCAGAAACCAGTTTTGGATTTTTTTCAATGAGAGCGTCTATGGCCTCTTTGTTCATAATATATTGCGAATGCTGTTGTTTTGAGTCGTAAACGTTGAAATATGCACAGTTTATTTACCAATGAGAAGTATTAAGTTCAACTTATCTACAGCCAATGCCAGCGCTTGGGACGGAGCGGTCGCACTCACCGAAGCCTACCTCACTGAAAACCTTAAGGCGAATCAACTCCTAGAGCGCTTACCTGAGGGCTTTTCAGGCGAACGCAGAGCGACCTGCCAGTCCTTATTTCTCGGCGCACTGCGGCATGGGCACCGAGTCCAGCATGCGCTCCAGCCGTTTATTCGACAGCAACCACGTGCACTGATTGAAGCAATTTTTCTCGTAGCTGGCTTCGAAATACTCTCTAGCCCAGCAGAAAAGCACCCTCAAATCGTGCACCATGCCGTCGAGCGTAGTAAAAGCCAGGCCGCACAATCCGAGTCTGGCCTGCTCAATGCGGTATTGCGCAAGCTCCCTGAAGCGCTCGATGCGACCCACCCGAGCAATCGACCCGACGCACATTTCAGTACCCCGAAATGGTTATTCAAACGCTGGAATAAGGAATTTGGTCCACCCACGGCAATTAAACTGATGGAATGGAATCAACGTATTCCAGCCACTTATCTCAAGCTCTACGACACGCCCAGTGAACTTCCCAAGGGACTCGAACCCACAGAATGGGATCAATTCTACAAGGTTTCAGCTATTGCCTCGTGGAAAGAGGATCTGCATCCACTCCTCAATCAAGGGAATGCATACATCAAAGATCCATCAACTCGGCTTGCCCCTGGCCTGCTCGCCCCTAAAAAAGGCGAAGACGTGCTCGATCTCTGTGCGGCTCCAGGCGGCAAAGCTTACGACCTCGCCCACCTGATGCAGCTCGAAGGCCACATCGTCGCACTCGACCTACCCGGCAATCGCATTCAACGACTCAGCGAAAACCTCGAGCACCTCGCGAGCGCTTCACTGCAGTGCACCATCCTCGAAGGCGACTTGCTCGAACTCGACGCTGCGGCCTTCGAAGAGCAAGGCTTACCAGTGCAATATGACGCAGTCATGCTCGATGCGCCGTGCTCCAACACTGGTGTGATTCAGCGCCGAACCGACGTTAAATGGCGCCTGCGCGGCAAGGATATCAGCAACTGCGCCTTCCTGCAAAAGCAACTGCTTGCAGCCGCCTCACGATGCGTCAAACTGGGCGGACGACTGGTCTACAGTACTTGCAGTATCGAGACCGACGAAAACCAAGCAGTCGTCGATGCCTTCCTAAGCTCCACAGCAGGTACACGATTCTCGCTTCAAGACAGTGCCATCAGTCTACCATGGGAAACCGGACACGATGGTGCCGGTGCATTCCTACTGATTGCTAAAGCGTAAATCGGCGCAGCAATTCAACACGCAGTACAATTTCGCAGAGACGCCGACCTCAGGCTTGGTTAGCTAGTAGCGGCGGTCGACTAACCGCAGTCGACCATAGTCAATCAGCCACCCTGACACTGGGCTACAAAAATGGCGCGGGTAAAACCCACGCCATGATAAAAAAACATTCCCCGCTGACTGGGCGGCTATTTCTGCGAGTAGAAATCGTCGATCTTCTGCGACACGTCGCGATAGCTGATATCAGCTCCGTACAGTGCCTTGAACTCAACCATCGCTTTATCCATGTCGCCTTGCTCTTCGTAGCAAGAACCGAGTTCGTACAGCACGTCTTTCTTCTGCTCCGTGATGCCCGAAATTTCGGATTTCGCTAAATTCAGTTGCTCAGCAGCAAGATCAGAGAAGCCCTTCACCTTATAAGCCTTACCGAGCAGGATTAATGCATCAATGCGCACCTTTGCGCTACGCTGTGCGAGTTGAAGCTCTTTAATCGCCTTATCCGTTTCGCCTTCAGCATGGTAGAGTTCACCAAGTTCGTAGCGGTAGCTAAATTCATTCGGATAGCGCTGAACGATATCTTCAGCCTGAGCGAGACGAAAGACACGCTCATCGTGGCGCAGTGCTTCGAGCGCAACCTTAAGTTCTGCGCTCTCTGGATTTGCCTCAAGCTCCTCCTCCTTCGCAGTAATCGCATGCGCCATTTTCTCACGCTTGAGCGTGCCTTCGAGGCGCTCCAGATTGACGTCCGCACTACCTGCCTCGAGTTGGCGGGCCTTACCGATCCACTCCAACGCATTGTCAAACTCGCCAAGCTTGCGGTAGTTACTGAAAATCTCACGATAGAAATTAATATTGCCTGGCTGCTCAGCAACCGAAGCCTTGGCATCTTCAATCAATGAACGTAAGCCAGCATCACCCGTCTTTGCCCGACCCGCTTGCTCCAGCCGTTGCGCTTCTTCTTCGTCCTTAAGCTTATCACGGAAGCTTTCGTCTTCTTCCCATTTACCCTTATTAATCGACTGCTCGACCGAAGCCTTCTTGATCAACGACTGAATTTCATCGTCGGCGGGATGCTCGTGATACGCCGCATCCCCGATGCGAATCGCTTCCTCACTTTTGCCGATATCAATATAGGCAGACATGAGCGCTTTAATATTTCCCGCATTACCTGGCTCAATCTTGCGAATTTCTTCATAAGCGAAAGCCGCCGTCTCCAGCAATCCCAATGCTCCAGCCGCGGCTCCAACCATGTTGTGCGCTGCGACATTCGAAGGATTTGTATTCAACATCTGCTCTGCTGAAACCAATGCCCCTACGGGATCTTTTTTAACCTTCGCATCACTGCCCATCGAAAATGGGATATTGGTAACTTTTGAGATAAACCCGCCCAGTCCCTTGGTCTTTCCGGCAGTGACACGTTGCTGTGCTTGACGAAGAACCTTACGGGCATCTAGGCATTCTGGATGCCGTGCCACGATGTTTGTCATAATATCCACCGCATAAGAGGGGTTTTTATCCACTGCCTTACGGGCATTATCTACCTGCTTCTGGAGACGGGGATCAAGATCCTTGAGAGCTACTTCTTCCATAATATTAAATTTATATCGATGCGCGTTCAATCAGGGGCGATCAACGAACAATCACATCCAAATCGCAATAAGCGGCTTTTTCCAAGTCTTTTAATCCATCAGATACACGCTTTTTGTCCTTACCCTCAACCAATAAACGCAACTTTGGCTCGGTCCCTGAATAACGAATCAGCACACGACCCTCTTCGCCAAAGTCCTTCTCAATTGCTGCGACTGCGGCACTAAGCGCTTCCAGCGAAGCCAATGGCTTCTTTTCTGCGACCACCAGATTCAAGGTCGCTTGCGGGAACAAGCTTATTTCTTGGCGCAATACAGACAACGGCTTCTTCGCCTTGCACATTAAATCGATCAACTTGACCGCAGCGACCAGGCCGTCTCCAGTGGTCGCAAATTCCGAAAAAATAATATGACCAGACGATTCACCGCCGACATTCGAGCCCAACTCACGCATCACCCGCGCGACATTACGATCACCGACATCGGTCCGCTCGACTCGTCCACCTTCGGCTCGAACCGCATGATCCAGGCCAAGGTTGCTTTGAATCGTGGCGACTAGAGTGTTACTTTTAAGAGCTCCCGAGCGCAACGCATAGACCGCAAACAGACCGAGCAAAATATCACCATCCAGCACTGTCCCCGTCTCATCACAAACAACTAAGCGATCACCATCGCCATCGTGCGCAATCCCTAGCTTCGCGCCGTGTTTGATTACCGCCGCAGTAAGCGCTTCGGGATACTCGCTGCCCACACCTTGATTGATATTCTCACCATTTGGATGATCGCCAATCAGAATCAGCTCTGCCCCCCAACGCGCAAACGCCGCTGGAGTCGTTTCACTGGTCGCGCCATTGGCCAAGTCGAGCACGATTTTCCACCCCGACAAACAGTTCTGATCCATTAACGAACGTATGTAGTTAATATAAAAAGCGGCAGCATCCAAGGGGTACGATTTAGCCATCGGCAGATCAGCAGCTGGCGACGGCTCGGCATCGATCAATGCTTCGATTCGCGCCTCCTCAGCAAGATCAAATTTACAACCACGACTGTCAAACAGCTTAATGCCATTATCCGAAGCTGGGTTGTGCGAGGCCGTGACAGCGATCCCCAGATCTGCTTGCTGCTCCAGCAAAGACTGCGCAATCGATGGCGTCGGCACAATCCCGAGATCATGCACATAGACTCCATGCTGGTTGAGCCCCTGGATCAATGCATCTGCCAGCTCAGGCCCACTCAAGCGAGTATCCCGACCAATCACTGCATTCAAAGGCAGTTCAGGTTTGAGCTGTTTTAAATAGCGCCCCAGCGCAGAGCCTAAGCGATACGCCAAGTCAGGATTAATCAACTCTCCGCCGACTGGACCACGAATCCCATCTGTGCCAAAATATTTACCCATAATAAAACCTTAAAACTTAAGCTTTTTTATAAAAGGCACGCACGCGCTCCAGCCACTGCGCGGCAGCACCACTCAGCAACGTCTCACGTGCTTTCGCCACACCACTCTGCGCATCTGGAGCCGCACCCGCGATCCACAGCGCTACTCCGGCATTCAACAACACACTGTCCCGCAAGCCAACAGGCACCGCATTTGCAGCACCACTCAGCAGCGCATGCATGGTCGCTAAATTCGCCTCGACCCCGCCGCCCTTCAAATCAGAAAACTTACAAGTGTGCAGTCCGACATCCGTCGCATTGAGCGTTTTCGGAATCGATGCTAGGGCGCCGAAGCCCGCCACGCAATTGTCCCCTGCACAGCTCAACTCATCCAACCCACTGCCAGCTTCAGGCCGCCCATGCGCGACCATACCAGCCGATAAACCGAGCTCTCCAAGCGCATCCGCCAACGGTTGCACCCAAGCCTGCGAGAACACTCCGAGCAGTTGATACGCAGGCCGCCCAGGGTTAATCAAAGGGCCCAGCAAATTGAAAATTGTGCGCTGTCCCTCTTCAGCCAAGGCACGTCGTACTGGCATGATCTCCTTAAACGCGGGATGATAGGCTGGTGCAAAAAAGAAGCCAAAATTCAACGCATGCAACGACTCACGCAGTAGCTCATGTGGTGCATCCAGGCGAATACCGAGCGCTTCCATCAAATCCGCACTGCCACACTTCGAAGTAATTGAGCGATTGCCGTGCTTAAACACGGGGACGCCCGCCGCCGCGACGATAAACGAAACCGCCGTCGAAATATTAAAAGTGCCCGAACCATCGCCACCCGTGCCACACACATCGATCGCATGACTGGCCCATTCCTCCACACCTGGATCCACCGCATGCTCACGAAAGGCATGCGCAAAAGCCGCAACTTCGGCGGCACTCTCGCCTTTGCGCGCCATCGCAACTAAACACTCGCGTTTCGAAGTGGCGCAGACGTCGGAGCGAATCAATAGCTCCGCAACCACGGTCGCCTGATCGGCCTCAAGATCGGCACCAGTAAGTAGAATATCTGTAAATAGTTCGAGTGCTTGCATTTGAACTATAGAAGCAACGGCTTCCTGGTTGGATCTCAAGCAAAAATCCTAACTAACCCGAAATACAAAAATGCGCCCGGCCCGCTTTCCGCCTTCCATTCGACTCAAATCCGCATAGTTTGCCACCATGCAATTCACTGGCCCCCTCATTCTAGCCATCGCTCTATTTGCCAGCTCGCTGGGCCATGCCGCAACTGGCGATACTGCCAACCAACAGGACAATGCGGCCACCGCTAAAGGCTTAAGCTTCACCGATGCCGTCATCCTCGGGCTGGTCGAAGGCCTGACCGAATACCTGCCCGTCTCTTCCACCGGCCACCTCATTATTGCCAACGCACTGCTCGGCCTCGATGGCGACGCACCGATGACCGACCAGAGCGGCACGCCGATCCTAGTCGAAGACCACGCTGGCAAGCTACGCCCCTATACGATCGGCGACGCCGCGTATGCTTACGTAATTGTCATCCAGGCCGGTGCGATCGTCGCCGTGGTGCTGCTCTACTGGCGCACCATCCTAACTTTGATTCTCGGCTGCCTCGGCAAAGACCGCAACGGCCTCAAGCTAGCGATCAACCTGATCGTCGCCTTCATCCCCGCCGCCGTGCTGGGCCTGTTACTCAATGACCTGATCGAATCCGCACTTGGCGACAATACTTTTGCCGTCGCCGGTGCTCTCATCGTCGGCGCCTTCGTGATGCTGCTCGTCGAGCGCTGGCGGCAGCATGGCAACAAACGCGCCGTGCCGCCCGAAGACGGCCCTAGCCTGACTGAGCTGACGCTCGGCAAGTCGGTGATGATCGGCTTTTGCCAGTGCTTTGCTATGTGGCCCGGCACCAGTCGCTCGATGGCAACCATCGTCGGCGGCTATCTCGCAGGACTGTCGCCCGCGCACGCAGCGGAGTTTAGTTTTCTGCTGGGGCTGATCACGCTCAGCGCCGCCTCAGCTTATAAATTCCTTACCGACGGCTCCGAAATGCTCGCAGCCCTCAACATCGGCCCCGTGCTAGTCGGCTGCATCGTCGCCTTCATCTCTGCCGCACTCGCGGTCAAATGGCTGGTCGGCTATCTCAGTAAGCATGGCCTCGCAGTCTTCGCCTGGTATCGCATCGCCCTAGCCATCGCGATCTTTGCAATGATCAAGTAAATCAGTGGAGGGCAACGCTCCGTCGTTGCCACCTCAAAGCCCTACCGCCACTCGTGCTTCGGATAGCGGCCTGCCAGATCTTTGCGCACGTGCTGGTACGCACCGTCCCAAAAGCCGTCTAGATCATCGGTTAGATGTGCCGGCCGTTGATTCGGCGCGAGTAGCTCGACCAGTAACTGCACCTTGCCATTCGCCACGATCAGACTGGAGCCAGGCACATCATAAAAGTCCTGCAACTTAGATGCGATAAACGCCCGGCCATCTGCTTCGTAGCGAATCCTCGCCGGGTTGCGCCGCCGCGGCAGCTCCATCTCTGCCGGTGCATAGGTATCAATATAGTAATGCTGCTCGGGGCTGATCCATTCCTTTACCGTCGCTAACACTGGCCGATCCTTGATCTCTTTATAGCTCAGTGCACCGTGGCAAATCTGCTCGACCAACAACAGCCGCGCCTCCTCGTCAATCTCGGGCACCTCCGTATCGGGACAATGCCGCGCCACGAAATTCACCCTTAGTATCCAGTTTTCCACCACCGCATCCCAGCCCTTTAAATTCAACCGCCCCGCCACCACTTCCGCAGCCAGCAGCTCTGCCGCACGATTCAGATCCGGCTCGCCCTGATCCGTCGAGGACAACACCAAATCGCGAAAGCGCCGCTCACTGCGCGCCACCACACGCCGCAGGCTTGGATCATACGTCGTCTGAGAACCATCCGAAAAATCATCTGGAAACAACTCCTCCAACCAGGCGAACTCGACTGCCGTCGCCATACCAAGTAACACCGTCACTTCCCCGCGCACTTCACGCTCCTCAATCTCGGCGGCCACAAATAAGGGCGCATCCACCACGCTCTCGCGGCGCAGCTCGCCCGAACGCCCATGCACCATACGGCAACGCCGCGTGCCCGTATCATTGCGCTTGGCCAAGTGATCCGAAAAACCCGCGAGCAAACATTTAGCAATCCGTTCCGCCTCATCCGGCAAGGCCGCCTCCCGCGTGTCTAGGCCCTGTCGCTGCGCCAGCTGTAATAACTGCCGCGCCGTATCGCCTGCCTGCCGCGCCGAGCCGCCATGAATCCCCAGCGCACCACAGGCGTTCGCATTAAACTTCGCCGCCCGCGCCAGATACCAGGCCTGCAACTGCACAAAGAAATCCGACCGCTGGTCGGCCTGATCTTCGACCTGCCGGAGCTGCTCCTTGCGCACACGCGCATCGCGCGACACCCGATAAAACGAGCGCCCCTGGCTCAAGCCCGCGATCAGCGCCACTTCCGGCAACACGCCGCGACGATCCGCCTCCAGCAACATGCGCGCATAACGCGGATGCAACGGGAAGCCCGCCATCTTTCGGCCCATGGCAGTCATCGCGCCCTCTGCATTCAAGGCCCCCAGATCCAGCAACAAATCATGTGCCCTTGCGAGTGCCTTCGGTTCCGGCGCTTCAAACCATGCAAAGGTCTCGGGCTGCGAAATACCCGCCGCCGCCAACAACAATAAGGTCTCCGACAAATCGACGCGCTTCACCTCCGCCTCATCGCGCTCGGCTCGCGCGGCATGCTCGGCCTCACTCCACAGCCGCAGACAGGTGCCCGGCCCGGTGCGGCCCGCACGCCCCGTGCGTTGCTCGGCCGAGGCGCGACTAATCGGCTCGACCAAAATCGAATTCACCCCACGCCGCGCATCATAGCGCGCGATACGTGCCTGCCCGCCATCGATCACCACCCGCACGCCTTCGATCGTAATCGACGTTTCCGCCACATTGGTCGATACGATCACCTTGCAGCGCCCGCCCGACAACACCGCTCGATCCTGCGCATCTGGTGAGAGTTCACCATGTAGCGGCAGCACCTCGTAAGCACGCGCTTCCGGCATGGCCTCGACCGCTTCGATCGTTTTACGAATCTCAAACGCGCCCGGCATAAAGATCAGCACATCGCCCTCGATGCCCTCACGCACCGCGGCGCGAAACGCCGTAGCCGCGCGCGACCACACTGGCGCCGCATCGCGATTCAGCGCCGCGCCCATATAGCGCGTCTCCACTGGATACATGCGCCCGGACGCTTCCACCCGTGCGCACGGCTGCAAATAGCCCTCCAACAAATCAACATCCAGCGTCGCCGACATCACCACGATCTTTAGATCCGGCCGCACGGTCTGCACCGATTGCAACGCACAGGAAATACTCAAATCACTGGTCAAATGGCGCTCATGGAATTCATCAAACACCACCACGCCGACGCCCTTCAGCGTGGGATCTTGTAAAATCTGCCGCAGCAGGATCGCTTCGGTCACAAATCGGATCCGCGTGTTCGGCCCCACCACATTTTCAAACCGAATCTGGTAGCCCACTTCTTCGCCCAGCTTGCAGCCACGCTCCTGCGCCACGCGCTTGGCCAACAACCGAGCCGCCAACCGCCGCGGCTGCAGCACCACCACCTCGCCCGAAACCTGCGCCGCATCGATTAGAATCTGCGGCACCTGCGTCGACTTGCCCGAGCCGGTCGGCGCACTCAGCACCATCCGCCCATGAGTCGCCAGACCAGTGACGATCTGCTCCGCAACGGCATGAATCGGCAAGGTTAAATGAGAATCAGACATAGACACAGCCTCCAGCAGTGCAGCCCCGCTGCCTAGCCGCAGCGCAGCACATGCAGCGTCACTTCCGGCATACAATTGAGCCGCACGGGCAAGCCCGACGCGCCCGTGCCGCGACTGGTGTAGCCCTGCAACGGGCCCTCGCGCCACACGCCGGAAAGGACGTGACGCGGCGCACTGCGGTCGTGCACCAGCACTCGGCCACCCGGCAGGCAAATTTGCCCGCCATGCGTGTGCCCCGCGATCAGGAAATCGAAGCCGAACTGTTGCGCGGCCCGGTAGGTTTCTGGCGAGTGCGACAGCAACACCTTGCAGGCATCATCGGGCACCGCAGCGAGCGCATGCTCGAAGTTATGACTCTTGTAAAAACTCGGGTCGTCGATGCCAACCAAATGCAGCGCCGCGTCGCCACGACGCAGCACTGCATGCTCATTCAACAGAAACTGTATACCAGCCGCTTCCAGAGGCGGTACCTTGGCCAATGAGTCATGATTGCCGAGGATGGCGTAGCGCGGCACCTCAACCGCTTTTAACATCTCAATGGTCGCCTCCGTCGCGCCTGAGTGATCACTGTAAGTGCAGGTGCGAAAGTCGCCAGTGAGCGCCATCACATCGTACTGCAGAGGCGCAATCACGCGCCGCACCGCGGCTGAAAAATCCGGGTGTAGATCGGCATGCAGATCCGTCAGTTGCAAAATCGTAAAGCCATCAAATGCGGCCGGCAGGCGCGCCAACACCACCTCATTGCGTACCACTTGTATATCAAAGTAATTGCGATGCGCCCGCGCCCACAAGCCAGTCAGTTTTAAGCAGCTACGAATCACGCCATAAAAATCCCAGTAATGCTCAAAGCGAAACCAGCCTCGACTGTGCCCGATGCCGCGCCGCGCGCGCATGTGGCGTTCCGCTTGTAGGCGCGCCGCAAATTCGGCCGCGCCCATACGTTCGGCCAGCACCTGCAGCGCAGCGTGCTCTGGAGTTCCTGTGGTTAAATGCTGCATCGTTACCTATTAAGAAATGTAAAATCGCGATGACTGCGATTGTAAATCTGCGCTGAATCACCCCCTAGGGACAGGATTAAGTAGGATTACGATTACTTGTAAGAGTAGGATTACGAGTAAGATTAAAAACTCATCCCTCAGCTCGATGCTCAAGTTTCAGGTCTCCCATCTCAAGTCTCCCACCTCAGGTCTCTTACCTCTCCCTGCTCGCCCATCTCATTTTGTTGACGCTACGTGCTGGACTCCAATCCGATTCATCGTAACTTGCCGACCATGACTACGGCACAGAAGCACTCAGAAGCCTTCGACAGTATTGAATCTGCCATCCGCGATATCGCCGAGGGTAAGATGGTGATTGTAACCGACGACGAGTCTCGTGAAAACGAGGGCGACTTGATCATGGCTGCCGAAAAGGTGACACCACAAGCGGTCAACCAGATGGCACTGCATGCGCGGGGCCTGATCTGCGTGCCGATGTTGGGGCATCAATTACGGCGCTTGGGCATCAGTCCAATGGCCGCCGAAAATCGCGAATCGCAGCAGACCGACTTTGCCATCTCAGTGGATGCCGCCGAGGGCATTACCACCGGCATCAGCGCTTACGACCGTGCCGAGACGATTCGGATTCTCGCCGATCCGTCTGCGCACCCGGACATGCTGGTGCAGCCTGGCCACGTGTTCCCGTTGCGCGCGCGCGCTGGCGGCGTGCTACAGCGCGCTGGCCACACCGAGGCGGCGGTCGACCTAGCGCAACTTGCGGGCCTGCACCCGAGCGGGGTGATTTGCGAAATTCTCAACGAAGACGGCACGCTCGCGCGAGTCCCGGATCTGATCGAATACAAGAAGAAGCATAATCTGAAGCTGATCTCGATCGCGGACTTGATCGAGTATCGCCTGACCCGCGACCGCTTAATCGAGCATCTCTTGACGCGCCCTTTTGCATCGGAATTCGGCACCTTCGACTTGCACATCTTCCGCAGTATTTTGGATGATCGCCAACATCTTGCGCTCACGATGGGCGAGCTGACTGCAGCGCCGACATTGGTGCGGGTGCACAGTGAGAACCTGTTGACTGACATTTTCCGGGCGAAGACGCTCGGCGGGCACAACGCACTGACCTCTGCCATGCAGAAAATTGCCGCGGCCAAACACGGCGCCCTACTGTATATAGAGCAACCACAGGGCGGCGTACAAGTGATCGCAGGCAGCGCGACTGCAGCGCTGAAACAGATCGGTCCGGCAAAAATGGATTTCCGCGACTACGGAATCGGCGCTCAAATCCTGGTTGAACTGGGCTTAAAGAAAATTCGGCTACTCTCCAGCACCACTCGTAAGGTGGTCGGCTTGGATGGCTATGATTTGGAAATCGTTGAACAAATCGAAGTATAATCGACCAAGTCATTCGCCCTTACACATAAATTCAAACACCTTACTATTGATCATATGCCTAAACAAGCCAAAGTAGCTGTCATTCTCTCCGGCTGTGGAGTCTTCGACGGCGCGGAAATTCACGAATCGGTACTCACACTGCTCGCGCTCGCCCGCGCCGGAGCCAAAGTCACCTGCGCTGCGCCAGACATCGCGCAGCGCCATGTGATCAACCACGCGACTGGCGAAGAGGTCGAAGACGAAGATCGCAATGTGCTGGAAGAAGCGGCGCGCATCTCGCGCGGCGAAATCGAGCACGTCGGCCAAATCAAGCTGGACCAAGTCGACGCCATCATCTTCGTGGGCGGCTTTGGCGTGGCGAAAAATTTGTCCAGTCTCGCCTTCGACGGCATCGACTACGACATCGACCCGATCATCAACAGTCTGATCCAAGACGCCCACCAACAGTCCAAGGCCCTCGGCTTTATTTGTATCGCACCGGTTCTGGCTGCGGCTGCGCTTGGCAGCAAAAAGGTGCGCCTGACGATCGGCAACGACGCTGATACCGCAGCAATCCTCAAGCATAAAGGCGCGCAGCACGTCAACTGCGCGGTCGACGAAATCGTGATCGATAGCACCCACCGCGTGGTCACCACTCCAGCCTATATGCTGGCCGAAGACATCCTCCAAGCCGAAGCGGGCATCAATAAACTGGTCACCGCGGTTCTAGAGCTTGCATAATCTCTGAAAATTAACCTGATTGAATACTTGACGGGGCGATTTTAGGCACTTTAATCCGCGCCCTTTAGAAGACCTCGCAGGTCGAATCATTTTCATTTAAGCAAACAAATCTCATGGGACAGCCAAAACGCAAACAATCCAAGCAACGCAGCCGTAAACGCCGTGGTGCAGTTACATATCAATTGCCACAACTGGCAAAGGACCCACAGGACGGCACACTGTTCCGCCCACACCGCGTGAATCCAGCCAATGGCCTGTACCGCGGCCGCCAAGTGCTTGACGTCGAAGCCTAAGCTTCGCGCACCTAAGTAACACCTTATTTTTCATAACCACCTATGGGCGTGAGCGCAGTCAACTGTACCATTGCAGTCGACACCATGGGCGGAGACAAAGGGCCCACTGAATTTATTCGTGGGCTGTTTTATGCCCTCGAAGAGCTGAAGCTCGACTGCCACTTCACGCTCGTCGGTAATCAGCGCCTGCTGGAGCGCCTGCTAAAAGTCGGCAAACTTGAGGGTTACGCAGATCGGATCAACATCATCCACTCGACTCAAGTGATTGGGATGCATGAAAAACCGATCCAAGCGCTGAAGAGCAAAAAAGACTCTTCGATGGTCAAAGCCATCGCCCTACTTAAAGACCAGCAAGCCGATGCAATGATTAGCTGCGGCAATACCGGCGCTCTGATGGCTGGCGGCACACTGCGCCTGCGCCAGATCGCCGGAGTCGATCGCCCGGCGCTCGGCATTATCGTGCCCAGCAAGCAAAACCCATTCGTCTTGACCGATGTCGGCGCGAACCCTGAGTCGACGCCAGAGAATCTGGTACATAATGCGGTGCTTGGCTCGAACTACGCCAAAGCCGCGCTCGATATCGCCAACCCGCGGGTGGCACTGCTGACCATCGGCACTGAAGAAGGTAAAGGTAATGCCTTAACCAATGCGACCCATTTACTGCTACAAGAAATAGACGGCGTGATCAACTATGCCGGGCCGATCGAAGGCTTCCAACTCTTCGACGGCAATGTCGATGTCGTTGTATGTGATGGATTTGTCGGTAACGTCGTTTTAAAATCAAGCGAAGCACTGTTTGGCTTCATTGGTAGCACGATCCGCGAAGAACTGGTCCGCAACGTAAAACGTAAAATCGGAGCGGTACTCTCCAAGTCAGCGTTCAAGGATATGAAGACGCGCCTTGGCCCAGATCAACATGCCGGCGCTCCCCTCCTCGGCCTGCGCGGCAACATCTTAAAAGCCCACGGATCCTCCAATTACGTCGCCATTGCGAATGCCTTACGCATCGCGCAAGAAGTAGTCATGCATGATATGATTGACTCTATCGGTACTGACATCAATCAAGCTAATGCATTGGCTACTTACTCCGACGCAGAGAACGCCCCTTAGTTTCTAGCACCGTTCCCTAAAATACAGAGTCCCAACTCTCCTTTGAATGCCTAGCCACTCACAGTCTGTCACTATAATTGGCACTGGCTCTTACGCGCCAACGAATATCGTAACGAATGACGATATGGCTAAATTGGTCGATACCTCCGACGAATGGATCCGCAGCCGCAGCGGCATCGGCGCGCGACACTTTGCAGCTACCGACGAAACCACCAGCGACATGGCATGCATCGCGGGCCAGCGCGCGATCGAAGCCGCCGGCATCGATCGTGATGAAATCGACTTAATCATCGTCGCGACAATGACGCCCGACATGCCCTTCCCCTCGACCGCATGCCTAGTGCAGAGCAAACTAGGTCTGCCAAATGTCACGACTTTCGATATGCAAGCTGCCTGCTCAGGCTTTGTCTATGGACTCAGCGTCGCCAACTCGATGCTGCTATCGGGCAATTTCAAGAACGCGCTGGTCATTGGTGCTGAGAAAATGAGCGGCATCCTCGATTTCGAAGATCGCACCACTTGCGTGCTGTTCGGTGACGGCGCTGGCGCAGCAGTTCTCACCGCCACTGAAACAGCCGACAAAATCGGCATTTTAGGCGTACTTGGCGGTGCAGATGGGTCTGTTCCAAGCTTGCTACAGCAACCAGCTGGCGGATCCGCCATGCCAGCCACGCAAGAGTCGATCGCAGGCCGCCAACACTTCCTCAAGATGAACGGCAAAGAAATCTTCAAATCCGCAGTGCGGGTGATGGGACAAGCCAGCACCGACATCATTGAGCAGCTGGGCTACAGGCCAGAGGACCTCAACCTAGTCATCCCCCACCAAGCCAATATACGTATCATCGAGAGCTTGGCGAAACGCTTGGCCATTCCGATGGATAAGTTCCACAACAACTTAGACCGCTATGGCAACACCTCTGCAGCCTCGGTGCCGATCGTACTCGACGAAGCCTATCGCGCAGGACGTATCCAGTCGGGCGACCTAGTCCTACTGGTCGCATTCGGAGCAGGCTTGACCTGGGCTTCCACACTGATCAAATGGCAGTAACTTCTATGCAACGTACATATCCACTTTTTCTCGTATTGGGGCTCTTAATTGCGCCCTCATTAAATGCCCTCTCTGTAAATCCATTCAATTGGTTTAACCCAGCCAGCAATGACTCGATCAACCTCGCCACCAGCGAGAATCAAGATGCTGCAGCAGTCCTACTGGCCGAGGGTAAAGTAAACTATGAGGCGGGGAAATTGAGCGCAGCCAAACGCACCTTCAAAAAAATCATCAAGAAATACCCGACCTCCAGCTCAACAGCCGAGGCCCTCACCCTGCGCGCGCGCGTTAACATGAGCAAAGAACTCTGGGGTAAAGGCTTTGACGACCTACAACAAGTTATCACAGACCACGCCAACTACGAGCATTTCGACCGCGTCATTGCCGATCAATTTGATTGTGCCACCGCACTGATGGAAGGCGCACGTGGACGTATTCTCTGGGTTTTTCCTGGCTTCAAACAATATGGCACTTCCGCCAAGCAGTTTGAGCAAATCGTCCAGAACGCCCCTTATAGCGACTACGCGCCGCTTGCCCTAATGAATATTGCCCTAGTTGCTGACAAAACTGCTGAGCCCGAAGACGCAATCGATGCACTCGACCGACTGATCAACTACTATCCGCAAAGTATGCTGGCTCCAGACGCTTACTACAATCTGGCACAGACCTACTCTGATCTCGTGCAAGGCTATGAATACGACCAAGGCTCGACTCGCCGTGCGATCAGCTACTACGAAGACTTCCTCATCCTGTTTCCTACCAGCAACTACTCGGGCGAAGTCGAAGCCAACCTGAAAAAAATGGAAAATCTGCTCGCTAGCAGCCGCCTCAACCTCGGCGATTTCTATTATTACTTTCGTAATAATAACACGGCGGCACTGGTGTTCTACAACGAAGCAATCAGCATCGAGCCAGACTCCGATGCGGCCGAAGAAGCCCGCCTGCGCATACAAGATATTGAAGCAGGCGTGCGCCCGACCAATCAAGCTAGCATCATTCGTAAGCTACTGAGAGCGGAATAAGCGCATAGGCATTTAATTCTCACTATGAACTCGACGCCTCAGCTTTCCCTCACCCGTGCGCTCATCGGCCTACTCTCGATCGTCGTGCTGAGTCTTGTTAACGGTTGCGCCAACTATCAGCTCGGCACGTCCGCACAGAGCCCGTTCAAGTCGATCTACATCAAACCCGCGACTAATCATAGCTTCGCGCCACAAGCACAAGCAATCGTCAGCGCCCAAATTCGCGAAACCTTCATCCGTGATGCGCGCGTCAAACTCGTGGCCAACCAAGCCGACGCCGACGCAGTACTCTACGTTGATCTCACGGACTACGGCCGCTCTCCTGGATCACGTAACAGTACCGACACCGCCATCGCTAATAACTTTTACATTCGCCTTACCGCCGAGGTCTCTCTGTTCAACCAGTCCAAAGGCAATTACTTGTTTCAACAACGCTCCATCCAAGCCGATACAAATGCCTACATTGGCAATCCTTACGCCGATAACACTGGCGCTGACGCCGCCAACCAAATCATCTCTTACCAACAGAGTGAGCGCCAAGCGATGGTGCAACTCGCTCGCGAGATCGCCCGTAAGATCACCGACCAAGTGCTCAGCCCTTGGTAAGCTGGCAAAGCGCGGCTAAAAAAACTCTACACAAAAAAAGGTTCATCGTCGATTCGCGGGAAAGGATAAAGGAGTGAGGGAAACTCGCTCTCCTTTGCAGTAACATAGAATCAATGTGGCCGAGTCGCCCACGCCCCTATCGCGGTCACCTTTGTAAACAAGGCCCCAAGCTGGGAAACGTTGCCTCTCAGACGACACTGTCGAGCGTTTCAATCGAGACTAACCGACGATGCAGCAAAAAGAGCGGGGGAATTGACCGGCCTTTTTTGTCTCACCGCCTAGACTTGAGCTGGATCGACGAATTGCAACGAACCGTCTGCCATCAAGCTACGATAATAGCACCCAGAGCGTGCAACACCCGCTTTATTTTTGGAGTGACATGCGCCCTGCCCTGCGGGCGTGACTAAATACAAAATAGAATTCTGCTCACAATTGACACGGATATCTTCAATTTTGAGATAATCCCCACTGGTTTTGCCTTTGATCCACAATTCATTGCGGCTGGTGCTCCAAAATGTCGCCATGCCGCACTCGAGTGCAGCCTGCAGGGCTAATTCGTTGGCATAACCCACGATCAGCACTTCGCCGGTCTTGGTATTCTGAGCGATTGCCGGCAGCACATCTGCGCCGCAATTGGCCACTTTACGCAGCTTGGTAAAATCAAGATTAAGGACTGCTCCCTGTTCTAATTCTTCATGTGTCATACCTGTGGAGTAAGCTCTCACAAACGCCTGAGTCGAGTTTCGAATTTAAATTCTGTATGGCTGTAAAATGAAGAATTCATCCATAAACACTGGTTTTTCCTTTCCATTCAATCCCATCGGGCCATCGTACGAACTTTCACTGTAGAAAAAAATCGACACACAAAGCACTTCAAACACATACAATCATGACCACCGCCATCACATCTCGTGCTGAAATTCTATCCCAAGCCGCCAACGAAGCCCGTGGGCTTGCAATCGATGCGATTCACGCCTGCAGCTCTGGCCACCTCGGCCTACCACTCGGTTGCGCCGAAATCGGCGCCGTCCTGTTCGGCGACAGCGGCCTCCGCTATAATCCAGCGGCACCAAAATGGCTCAACCGCGACCGCTTCATACTCTCAGCTGGTCACGGCTCCATGTTCATCTACTCATGGCTACACCTCTCTGGCTATGACCTCTCCCTAGAGGAAGTGAAAAACTTCCGCGTGCTCGGCTCCGAAACCCCAGGTCATCCCGAGTTCGGCGACACTGCCGGCGTTGAAGCCACCACTGGCCCACTCGGCCAAGGCATCGGCAATGCGGTCGGCTTCGCGCTTTCTGGCAAGCGTGCGGCGGCACAGTTCAACACCGCCGACCACACCATTTTCGATCAACACATCTTTGCACTCAATGGTGATGGTTGCCTACAGGAAGGTGTCGCCAAAGAAGCGATCGCTTTTGCCGGGCACAACCAGCTCGACAACCTGATCCTGATCTATGACTCCAACGACGTCACGCTCGATGCGATGGCAACACAGTCGCAAAGCGAAGATACCGAGGCGTATTTCATCTCTCAACGCTGGGATGCGATCACCATTGACGGTCACGATCTGACTGCGATCAAGGAAGCGATTGCTCACGCCAAGTCCAATGACAACGGCAAGCCAACCGTCATCATCGCGAAGACCACAATCGGCAAGGGCATCCCAGAAGTTGCCGGCACAGCAGCCGGCCACGGTGAAGGTGGCGCAAAGTTTGCTGCTGAAGCTCGCAAAGGGCTCGGCCTGCCAGAAGAGACGTTCTTTGTATCCGAAGGTGTTCGAGCACACTTCGCCGAGCAAGCCGAAGCAGGCAAAGCAGCCTTCAATGAGTGGCAAGCAACCTACGCAGCATGGAGTGCCACAAATCCAGCACTGGCTGCTGAGCTCGAATCATCCGTCAAGGGCGAGATCCCTACTGACCTTGCCAGCCGCATCCCAGAATTCGACGCAGGCACAGGCTCTGCAACACGCGCCTCTGGTGGTGTTGTTATCCAATCCGTCGCCAAGGAAGTGCCACAGCTCATCACTGGTTCCGCTGACCTTTACGGTTCCACTAAGAACTACATCAAAGATGGCGGCGATTTTTCCGCAGAGAACTTCGGTGGTCGTAATATCTGGTTCGGCATCCGCGAACACGCGATGGGTGCGATCTGCAATGGTATCGCATACGATGGGCTCTTCCGCGCCAGTGGCGCGACATTCTTGGTCTTCGCCGACTACCTTCGACCCGCGATCCGCCTTGCGGGCCTCGCCAAGTTGCCGGTCACTTACATCTTCACGCACGACTCCGTCGGTGTAGGTGAAGACGGTCCGACTCACCAACCTGTCGAAACAGTCAGCGGCCTGCGCGTGATTCCAAATGTCGATGTGATTCGTCCATCCGATGCGGAAGAGACTGCCGCGGCATTTGCCGGCGCGATGCTGCGCACAGATGGCCCAACCGCATTGATCCTCACTCGTCAAAACATTCCTGCCAACGACAACATTAGCGTCGCCGATCGTCGCGCAGGTACCCTCAAGGGTGGCTACATCGCGAAGCAAGAATCTGGCGACCTGAAACTCATCATCATGGCAACCGGCTCTGAAGTGCAACACGCACTCGGCGCAGCTGTGCAACTGGGTGACGGCGTACGCGTCGTGTCTCTCCCTTGCTTCGAGCGCTTCGAACGCCAATCAGCAGACTACATCGAAAGTATCCTGCCACTCAGCTGCACCGCACGGGTTGCCGTAGAAGCAGGTGTCTCCAGCACATGGGGCAAGTATGTTGGCCTATCGGGCAAGACAGTCTGCATCGATCGCTTTGGCATCTCTGCACCCGGCGACACCGTCATGGTCGAGCTAGGCATGACCGCCGACAACGTCGCAGCTGTCGCCAAAGAACTACTCTAAACCGTAACCACGATTTAAATACAACAAAGCCGCCCACATGGGCGGCTTTGTTTGTATAAGAGTTCACAACTGTGGCTTGCTCGCGCCTCGCACTCTACCGACACAGGCCTGCTCTCAAAAATACGGTGAAGAGTTGTTTTGTTGAGATATGCATTCCCACTCGCAAGGACCGCCATCGGAGTGTGGGCGACTCGCCCACGTTCACCCGGTGTTGCTGCAAAGGAGGGCGAGTCGCCCTCCCGCCTTTAGCCTATTCCCGCGAATCGACCATGAACCTAAAAAACCGGTCGCTTAGACCGAGGGCTTCGAAAAATGGTGTGTGCGAGGAGGTTGCCTGAGGCTGCGCCTCACCTCTTCGTTGTTGTAATAAAAAGCCCCCAGTCGATTGACTGGAGGCTTAAAAAATGGAGCGAGCGAAGAGGTTCGAACTCTCGACATCCACCTTGGCAAGGTGGTGCTCTACCAATTGAGCTACGCTCGCTTGTTTGGAAGAAGTCGCAGAGAATTCTAAATTCGCCCCCGCTGTCAATGTGTTTTCAAATAAAGTTACTCTCCAAGATCTAAATCAATCGTCAACTTGCGGCGCACCGTGTCCGGCAATGCGAAGAGGTTATTGTCACGCAGCAAAGCGGCAAGATCATCGCCCAGCATAACACGAAGCACTTCCTTGGCTCGCGCCTCATCGCGCTCTTTGTAAACGACATAGAAAGCTAAGCGAATCGGATAATCGCCATAATGCACATTATCGTCGGTAGGGCTAAATGCGGGACTGTCTTCCTCACTAGAGATCATCAATGTTTTGACTTTTTCACTCGTCGGCAAACGTGGCAAAATTGCGATCGCCGCGGCATCAGACAATAGTATGCCTTCAACTTCGGCATCTTTGATCGAAGTCACAGTCGTCTTCATTTGTCCACCGCGGAGGACCGAAAATTTAAATAATTCGAGTGATATACTTTTATTATTTTGGCCAACCACTGTTTTGATCGAACGACTCCCCCAACCGGAGAGACCTAAGTCGCCCCATGTGGTATAATTCAATTCTTCATTCGAGCCAAAAATACCACCGAGGCTAGCTAGACTAATATCATTGATCGGATTACTTTGGTTGACCGCGATCACGGCAACATCATATGCGAAAGGAAAAACGCGAAACTCGTCTCGCGGCACATCAGTATCTTCCGGTACCGCGATAATCGCTAAATCGATTTCATCCGAACGCAGACGATCCAACGCTGGTAAACTACCAATACTATCGACTTTGAATTCGATCGAATGCTCCTCTCCATAGGCTTGAAGTGGCTCAGTGATAAAATCTGCCAAGAGGTCGGAAGCAGCAATACGGACTTGTCTAGCACTGGCGGATGACACCGCAGCGGCAGCCAAAAGAAAAAGAAGAAAGCGTGAAAGCATAAGTAGAGTGGCTTTTATGTATAACATTAGATCAATGGGGCACTGATATGTCAGCCACCACTGGAAGCAGAGTCAAACCCTAAGCTGAATGGCAATTGGCCACCGATTGAATGGCGATTGGGCCAGACTTGTGCTAGCGAAACGGTTATCCACTGCCTATTTCGTAACGTCCAACTCGGGCCACTGAATCAATTTACGATGCAGGGTGCGACGGCTAATGCCCATTAGCTCGGCCGCCCGGGTGCGGTTGCCACTGGCTTTGATCAGCGCATTGCGTAGCAACCGCTTCTCATTCTGCTCTTTGCTCAAGGTCGAACTGGACGCCACGGCCTCTAATAACTGTGAACCACCTGCCTTTACCTGATACTTGAGATCGAGATCATACTCCGTGACTTCGCTGCCATGCTTGAGCACGACGTTATTTTCACAAAAATTCCGCAGTTCACGAATATTCCCTGGCCAGCGATATGCACGAAGCACTTTAAGTGCACTGGCTGTCAAACGGACTGGTGCCACCGCATTCTCTTCGCTAAACTCCTTTATATAGTGATTGAGCAAGATAATCATATCTTCCTGCCGATGACGCAGCGCTGGCAAATGTATCGTCACGACATTGAGCCGATAAAGCAGATCTTCGCGAAACTCGCCGCTCTTCGACATCTCGGTCAAATTACGATTGGTCGCGCAAACCAAGCGCACATCGACTTTAACTGGCGCAGAGCTGCCCAAGCGCTCAAAGCTACGCGTCTCGAGGAAGCGCAACAATTTCACCTGTGTGGACGCATCGATCTCGCCGATTTCATCCAAGAACAAGGTGCCACCGTCTGCCGCCTCGAAGCGCCCAATACGCCGTTCAGTCGCGCCAGTGAACGCACCTTTCTCATGCCCAAACAGCTCGCTCTCGAGCAAATTCGCAGCCAAGGCCGCGCAATGGACTGGCACGAAGGGCTTACGCGCACGGGTGCTGTTCTGGTGAATTGCCTGCGCAATCAGCTCCTTACCTGTGCCAGTTTCACCTTCGAGCAGAACAGTCGCCCGCGACGGCGCCACGAGTTTGACTTTATCCAACACATCAATGAGCCCAGGCGAATTACCGATGATCCCACCAAAACTGTATTTCTTATCCAAGCGCTCATGCAGCACCACATTCTCCGCCTCAATTGTGCGCGACTGCAGCGCCCGCTGAATAATTATCTCTAATTTCTCCAAGCTCACTGGCTTAATCAAAAAGTCAAAAGCCCCGCGCCGCATCGCCTCCACCGCAGTTTCCACATTGCCATAAGCGGTCATCATGATGCAGATCGGGCGATTCGGCAGTTTAATCGCGCGATCGATCACTTTCAGCCCAGACTTCCCAGCCATTCGTAAATCGGTCAAAATTACGTCAAAGGTCTCCGCTTCCATCAAATTAAATGCCTCCGCCGCACCAGAAGCGATATAGACCTCGTAGTCGTCTTGCAAAGCCAGACTCAGGCCTTCGCGAGTGTTTTTCTCGTCATCTACAATTAAGATAGTTGCTGGCATGTGAGACAATAAGGCACAACTTATGTTAAAATGCAATTTCTCAATCTTTTTCTATGAAACCTCTTGCAGGATAGTTTGTCATTGATCTCCTGCCGTTAGACGTTTTTTCCATTTTTACAACTATGAGTACAGAACCTGCGATTACCACCACCCCCTGCAACGAAGCCCTCAAAGCCGCGACTGTGTGGATCCCCACATTGCGCCAAGAAATCGGCCGCGTCATCGTTGGCCAACGCTATTTAGTCGACCGTCTACTGGTGGGCTTCCTCGCCAACGGACACGTGTTGCTTGAAGGCGTACCAGGGCTCGCTAAGACCTTGAGTATTCGTACTCTCGCCACGGCCACCGATGCCGACTTTAAGCGCATCCAATTCACCCCCGATCTATTGCCAGCCGACGTTATCGGTACGTTGATCTACAGCCCGAAAGATAGCACCTTCCACACGCGCAAGGGTCCGATCTTCGCCAATCTCGTGCTAGCCGACGAAATTAACCGCGCGCCTGCCAAGGTGCAGAGTGCGCTGCTCGAAGCGATGCAGGAGCATCAAGTTACAATCGGCGACACCACGTACCCGCTGCCCGAGCCATTCCTAGTCCTCGCCACCGAGAATCCGATCGACCAAGAAGGCACCTACCCGCTGCCCGAAGCACAGGTTGACCGCTTTATGCTCAAGCTCAAGGTCGGCTATCCGAGCAAGGCCGAAGAGCGCGAAATCCTCGACCGGATGGCCTCCACTGATCCTAATCTAAGCGTCGATGCGGTCACCACGCTCGAGGATATCCGCAAGGCGCGTAAATATGTCAACGATGTGTTCGTCGATCCCAAGATCCGCGACTACATCGTCGATCTGATCCTCGCCACACGTAACCCAGAAGATTTTAACCTCAAACTCGGTCAGTACATTCAGTTCGGAGCCAGCCCGCGCGCCACCATCAGCCTCACGCTAGCCGCCAAGGCATGGGCATTGATGCAAGGTCGCTCCTACGTGATCCCGCAAGACATCAAGGAAATCGGCATGGATGTGCTACGTCACCGCGTCATTGCCAGCTATGAGGCCGAAGCCGAAGAGATCAGCAGCGAAGATTTGGTCGCATCGATTTTCGACGCCGTGCCAGTGCCTTAAACAACAATTTAATATGTTCAATTAGGCATTTTCAGACCTCAAGCCTCAGACCTCAATAAATGACTCCGGCAGATATCATTAAAAAAGTTCGCCGCCTCGAGATACGGGCGCGTCATTTAGTGACAGATTCTGTGACCGGCGCGTACCATAGCTCGTTCAAGGGCCGTGGCATGGACTTTGAGGAAGTGCGTGAATATGAAATCGGCGACGACGTGCGCACGATTGACTGGAATGTTAGCGCCAAAATGGATCGCCCCTTTGTCAAAGTCTTCCGCGAAGAGCGCGAAATGACGCTGATGCTGTTAATTGATTTAAGCGGATCAGGCACCTTCGGCTCCGTCGAGCAAAGTAAACGCGAACGCGCCGCAGAGATCGCCAGTTTGCTGGCGTTTACCGCCACGCAAAACAACGACAAAGTCGGCGTGCTACTCTACACCGACCAGGTCGAGCACTACATCCCACCCAAGAAAGGTCGCCGCCACATCCTCCGCTTGATCCGCGATATTTTATTCTTCGTGCCGAAAGGCCGTGGCACTTCGCACCAAGCCGCGCTCGATTATCTCAATCGCGTGCAACGCCGTAAGACCGTCGTATTCCTGATTTCGGACTTCCTCGACGAATCGCAAGCCACTGGCATCTTCGACACCCTCGCGCTCACCAATCAACGCCACGACTTGATCAGCATTGCGCTCAGCGACCCTCGCGAATGTGAACTCCCCCAAGTCGGTCTAATCACCCTCGAAGATGCCGAAACCGGCGAAATGGTCGAAGTCGATACGGGCAACAAACACACGCGGCAGCGCTACGCGAATCTTGCCGACGGCCGCCACAGTCATTTCCAAACCCAGATGCGCAAAAAAGGACTCGACTGGATTCAAGCTCACACCGACCAGCCCTACTTACCCGCATTGCGTAATCTCTTCGCGCGCCGCGCCAGCCGCCACTAGAGGAAAATTACGAATTAGGAAAACAGTCACCAACCATGTTTCTAGCTCAAATAGCCAATCCACCTCAGCTGCCCGACCTCCCGCCAGGTCCGTCGCTTGATCGTGTGCGCGGCCCGATCGAAATCCCACCCTTCGAGGCATGGCAAATCGGAGTGATGATTACCCTCGCCATACTCGCACTGGGCTTGCTCATCTGGGGCATCCTTGGCTTCATGCGTGCACGCAGTAACCGCACACAAGCAGAGCAGCCGCACCTCATCGCGCGCGCTGAGCTAAAGACTGCCGCCGAACTCACCCTAGAGGACGATGAACGTTTCGCCATACTCAGCTCGCTAGCCCTGCGCCGCTATTTCGAAACCGGCAAAGGCATCGCTGCACTCGGCCGCACCTCGCTCGAATTCTTACAAGGATTAGACGGGCATCCACAGATGAATCCGGAGGCTCGCAGCTCACTCACTGAATTTCTAGAGCACTGCGACCGCGTCAAATTCGCCCAAGCTTCACTCACCGCAGCTGAACGGCGCGCACTCACCGAAAGTGCCACGGCCCTCATCGCCCAATTTGAACAAGTCGTCGAAGCCACACCACCGGAGGTCCAGCCACGATGAGCTTCTTTCAATTTCAGAACCCAGAGTACTTCTTGCTGCTACTGCTATTACCACTCATCGCCTGGTGGGCGGGGCGCATGGGCCCTGAAGCTGCTATGCGTTTTTCCAGCATTCAACTGGTTAAAGCACTTAGCCACTCACGCTGCAGTCGCCCAGGGCAATTTCTATTCGGCCTACGCATCCTCACACTCGCCGCATTAATCACCGCGCTCGCTCGACCACAAATGGGCAAGATGAACGACACCACCGATGCGGATGGTATCGATATTGTGGTGACACTCGACCTCTCAGGTTCGATGCGCGCCCTCGACCTTTCTACCCGTAAAAACGTCGTCACACGTCTAGATGCCGCAAAAAAAGTAGTCCGCGATTTTATTGATAAGCGCCCTTACGATCGTATTGCGCTGGTTGCCTTTGCAGCAGATGCCTATGTCGTCAGCCCCCTCACACTCAACCACGACTGGTTGAAAAAAAACCTAGACCGCCTCGAATTGGGCGAAATTGACGGTGGCGGCACCGCAATCGGTACTGCCCTCGGCGCAAGTGTTAATCGCCTGCGTGACCATGAAGCGCGCAGTCAGATCGTCATTCTATTGACTGATGGCGAAAACAACGCAGGCACTATCTCTCCGATTGGGGCAGCTGAAGCGGCCAAAAGTTACGACGTTAAAGTGTACACCATCGCCACCGGACAAACAGGCCGCGTGCCAATTCCTGAGATGACGCGCGACAACCGCGTGGTTCGCGACGAAGACGGCAAGCCTGTATATCGCGGACGTAGCGAAAACTCGAACTTCAACGAGGCTGAACTACGCGAAATCGCGGAGATGACTGGCGGTCTCTTTTTCAATGCCACTGGAGACGGCGACCTCGAACGTATTTACGACGAAATCAGCGAACTCGAAACCACCACCATCGAGCTTCGCTCTTACGCCACCTTTACCGAATATTTTATTTGGCCAGCTGCCCTCGGCCTCGCCTTGCTCGCCCTAGAACAACTCTTGCGCAACACGCGCTATCGCCGTCTGCCATGACTTTTGAAAATCAACTTTGGCTCATACTCACCCCGCTCATTGTATTGCTATTCGCGGCACTGTTCGCATTTGGCTTTCGCCGCCGCGAAGCCTTGCTCAGCCGATTTGCAGCCGCACGGCTACTCGATCAACTCACAGAGAAAGCGAGTCAACAACGCACCCTTCTCAAAGCGGGCCTCATCCTACTCGCCCTCGCACTAATCGGCGTCGCCCTCGCCCGTCCGCAATACGGAGTGGACTGGATCGAGCGCAAAGCACGCGGTCTCGACATCGTGTTCGTGCTCGACAGCTCCAAGAGTATGCTAGCCACCGACCTGAGGCCAACACGCCTAGATCGCGCAAAGCTCGCCATCATCGATCTGGTTAAACGCTTAGAGAGTGACCGTATCGGACTCGTTGCGTTTGCTGGCAACGCCTTTCTACAAACCCCACCAACCCTCGATTACTCAGCTTTCCGCGAGAACTTGGATTCCATTGGCCAAACCAGTATTTCACGAGGCGGCAGTGATATCGGCCGAGCCATACGCGAAGCCGCCAAAGCCTTCCCAAAAGATAATAACTTCAAAGTAGTCATTTTGCTCACAGATGGCGAAGACCAAGAGCAACAGGCAATCGATACCGCGCGCGAAGTCGCAAAAGACGGCATCAAAATCTACACAATCGGCATCGGCACCCCTGAGGGTGAGTATCTAAAAGTCCGCAACGCACAGGGCACCGAAGAGTTCATCCGCGACTCCAGCGGTCAACCAGTGCGTAGCCAACTCGACGAACCCACATTACAAGAGATCGCACGACTCACCGGAGGCAGCTACAGACGTCTGAGTGATCAGTCACTCAACACACTCTACAACTCCGTACTCGCCACACTGCCCCGCGAAGAGCGTGAGTCCGAATTACAGGAAGCCCGCATTGAGCGTTATCAATGGGCCCTATCCGTCGCCTGCATCCTCCTTGTATTGGAAATCTTCATACGCCGACGCAGCAAATCCTCCATGCAGCTGGCCGTGATCATCGCCACAACATCCCTACTCTTACCAACACCCAGCGAGGCCCAAAAGCTAGAACTTGGGACTGCACCGACCAAATCACTCGAACTGCCACTACCGCCGACACAGGAGTCGCCCGAAGCAATCATTCACGATTTAGAAACAGATCCACGCGTGCTATACAACCAAGCGCATGCCCAGCTTGAAGCTGGCGACTATACCGAAGCCACGCGCCTCTACGAAGAAGCGATCAAGCTCAGCAAAGACGTCTCACTCGAACGTGACGCACTGTATAATATGGCGCACGCTATTAACCAAGTAGGCGAAGCCGCGCTGGAGGCACAGGACTTCGAGGCTGCTGTCGAAAGCTGGAAACAAGCCGAAGCCCTGTTTAAATCCGCCAACGAAATTGATTCAAATGACGCCAACAGTATCGAAGATGCCACCAGCATCGAAGCACGCCGCAAAGCGCTTGAAGAATTCCTAAAGCAACAAGAGCCTCAAGATCAAGAAGACCAAGAAGAGCAGGATTCCGAAGAATCAGAAGAGTCTGAGGACGGGGAAGACGGCGAACAAGATCAACAGCAAGACGACGAACAAGGCGAAGACGACAGCGAGCAGTCCGAGGAAGAGTCTGGTGACAAGCAATCCGGAGAGGACGGCGAAGAATCTGATCAAAGCCAAGACGGTGATGAACAATCAGACCAAGAAGGCACTGAAGCTGAATCGTCCGAAGGCGAGGAATCCGATGAGCAAGGCGAGAACACCGAATCCACTGCTGACCCTGCCGAAGACATGGAACAACAAGCCGATCAACAGACAGCAGGAGAAGGTGAAGAAGCGACCGACGAAGAAGGCAGCGAGTCGCAGCAACCAACTAGCGACGCAGCAGGCGAAGCCACCGAGGGCTCTTCCGAAGAGATGACTGTCGAAGGGATGAGCATCTCCGAAGCACAAGACCTACTTGATAGCCTACGCGGCTCCGAGCACCTACTGCCATTTTCCGACCCATCCGACGAAACCCGCCAATCGAACCGCAATAGAGAACTCCGCGACTGGTAAAGTCCACCTTTAGATACCTATGCACCTACGAAACGCATTCCTATTATTCGCCCTCTTGACGAGCTCGACACTGCTTGCGGAGATCCGTGTTAGCGCACGCTTCGAGCCAACACGCGTCCCAACCGGCAGCACCTCGAAATACATCGTCGAGATCATCGAAACCGATAAGCAAACGAAGCCCACTGCTGAGCGCATCACCTCGCTACCAATCCCCTCCGATGGCGGGCTTACCTTACGCAACGGCCACACATCGATTAGTCAATCGACTCGTATCATCAATGGTGTGAGCGAATATAGTAGCACTCAGCAACTCATCATTGAAGCGGTCGCCTCAACCACAGGTAGCTTCACCATACCCACTTACATTTTCGAATACAAAGGCGGACGACTCCAAGCCCCAGCGGCAACGCTCACTGTGGTCGAACGCGCCGCTGATGCCGCGCCGACCGTCGACGAACTGATTTTTTTGCAAGCCAATGTGCCTGAACAACTCTACGTCGGTCAGACCACAGTAATCACATTAAAGCTTTACGTTTCAAGCAGTGTAACCCTGCGTGGGCTCAATCCCTTAGAGCGGCGCGCCGACGGATTTACGGTGAGTGAGATGCCAGCAGAATCCACCGAGAGCGTCGAGATGGTCAACGGAATTCGCTATCGCGTATACAGCTGGCCACTCACGATCACACCAATCAGTGCAGGACCCCAGGATTTAAACTTTCAATTCACACTGTCTGCACAAATGCCGAACCAGCAAAATACACGTGGCTCCCCATTTGGAGGTGGCCTGTTGGACAACTTCTTCGGCCGCTCCGAACGCTTCAACATTTACACCCCGCCGACTCAAATCGAGGTCCTCGCTCTTCCCTCAGAAGGAAAACCAGAGAACTACTCTGGCGCCATTGGCCAATTTAATATGCAGGTTTCAGCAGACAGTGATTCGACCCGTGTTGAAGAGCCCATCATGCTATCACTCAAGCTTAGTGGCAGTGGTAATTTTGATCGGATCAAGGGCCCGGAGATGCCAAAGACCAGAGGCTGGCGTAACTACAAACCCGAATCCACTTTCAAGCCAAACGACTTACAGTCACTCAAAGGCATGAAGCGCTTCGACTATGTCTTCATCCCAGAGAAAGCAGGCAGCCTCAAACTTCCCGAAGTAAAATTCTCATACTTCGATCCAAACACAGAGAAGTATGTCGAACTCTCAGCCCCTGCACTCACCACTAAAGTCGCTCCGTCCGACCGCCCTGCAGGCGCCACTGCAGCGGCACTCGAGGCTGAACAGCAAGACTCTCCCCCGGCAATCAATCTGACCAAAGCACTAAGCCCAGAAGAACTACTCAACACGCTCGACTACCGTCCACGTAAGGGGCGTGAGCTTGAAAAAAACCTGCTTTCGAGCCCTTTATTTTACGGCCTCAACAGCGCCGCATTCCTCGCACTTACCATGTCAGGTCTTGTAATCTATCGCCGTAAACGGCTGCATCAAAATGCAGACTACGTCCTCGCCCATCAAGCGAAGCAAGCACTCAAAGTCACCGTCAAAGAATCTCAAAGCAACGATGCCGCGGTCTTCTACCGATGTGCGCAAGACGCGATCCGTCTCGCAGCAACCGTGCGCATCAAGCATAACCTACGCTCTGCTGACTTCGCTGAACTTGAAGTATCATTCAAACAAAGCCAAGTGGCCGACGAGGTAATTGAACAAGCACGTAGCCTCTTCAATGAAGCCGACAATCATCGCTTCTCCGGCCAAAGCCCCAGCACCGACCTGCAATACGCCCGCACACAGCTCAGCACGATCTTGAAAGCACTATGAGTTCATTCGACCGCACCTTAACTCTCTACGTTCTCACCGCCATCGCCGCTTTTGCTGCGACCAGTGAGCCTGAAAATCCTTTCCAAGCTGGCATTGAGGCGTATCAAACTGCTGATTACAAAATGGCCAAGGCAGAATTCACCGCTGCAGTTGCGCTCGACGGGACTGCTGCCGCACACCATAATCTAGGGCTCGTACATTTCAAACTCAATGCTCCCGCCGAAGCAGTCTGGCAACTCGAACGCGCACAACTGCTCGAGCCATTCAACGCAGACTACCGCTACAAGCTCGAAGCCGTCCGCCAAGAATTGGGACTCTTCTCAGACTCAACAAAATGGTATACCCTCGCCAGCGCAGCACTACCGACTAAGATATGGCTTATCCTCGCAACCGTCAGTTTCTGGCTTCTGCTCGCCGTCTCGATTCTCCCGCGCATTAGTGACACCAAGCTCAGTAACTGCCTCAAAACGCTTAGCGTGATCAGTATTGGCACATTAATTGTCTCGATACCATCGCTTTGGATCAACCTTGGTTTGCTGCAAACAGGCACGATTATCACCGACGAAGCCGTCAGCCTCCACGCCGCGCCCGCTTCGGCCGCCCCAGAAAGTGGCACCGCCCGTCCTGGCGAACGCGCACGAATCCTAGATCAACACAACCACTTCTACGAAATCGAGACTGAAGGCCAAGCCACTGGCTGGATCTCCAAAGACGGCTTCCGCCCACTCGCGGATTAAGCTTTATGGGGAGCAATCGAATCCATGCGATTGAATCGCATAGGCGGCAACTGCATGCTACCTAAAAGACCAAGACTGGACCGTCGCAGCGCTATTTGATATTAACAGAATTGGCCTCCGAGATCGGCGCGACTGTCTATACCACACTCGCGGGCGTCACATTTGAGTAATACACCAAGCTCATCGAAATGGGTGAACTCGATAAGTCCGGCATCGCCGAACTGACCTTAAAAGGCCGTATTGCTTAGCAAGAGGTACGGGCGGAGACGACTTCTACCCCAATCGTAAGGCAGGCTCGATACTGATCGCATCGCTCCGCGTGCCCTTAGGGTCGACATAAGCAGCAAAAGCAATCATCGCGGCGTTGTCGCCAGTGTGTTGCGGCTCGGCGATTAAGCACGGCAGCTGATAGCGTTTAGCCAGCCGCTGCATCGCGGCGCGGAGTGCTTTGTTATTCGACACCCCACCGGAAAGACCGAGGCTCTGGTAGCCATCGACCTCTAAAATATGCTTGGTCTTGCCAAACAATTGATCGATCACCGCGCTTTGATAGGACGCGCAAATATCAGGCAGCGCGGCTTCGAGTTCTGCATCCCCCATCTTTTCAATGCGATAGCGCAGGCTGGTTTTGAGGCCGGAAAAGCTAAAGCGGCGCTCGTTGCGCGGCGCTATCGACTTGGGAAAATCAAATGCCTTGGCATTCCCCGTGGCGGCAATTTTTTCGACATGCGGTCCGCCAGGATAGGGCAAGCCGAGAAGCTTGGCGCCTTTATCGAGGGCCTCGCCAGCAGCATCATCGACAGTCTCCGCCAACACGGTGAGCTGCTTAGCTTTGTTAATCTCACATAACATGGTGTTACCGCCCGAGACCACAAGTCCGAGATGTGGCAGCAACCCATCGAACGCATCAGCAAAACCCGAAGGGTCAGTTTGGTGTAGTGATATGAAAGGTGAATATGTATGGCCGCGCAGGTGATTCACCCCGCAAAGTGGCAACTTCCATGCGAGCGCGAGACTCTTGGCAAATGCGATACCGAGCGCGAGGCACCCAGCTAGTCCAGGCCCCTGCGTGACGGCGATCCGAGTGATCTCCGACTGGCGCGCCAGCAGATCGGATGCTTCCAACAGCGGGAAGAAATTCTTCAAATGCTCACGGCTCGCGAGATCGGGCACCACCCCGCCGTATTCTTTATGCAAGCTGATCTGACTGTGCACCCACTCGCCTTCAACTCCCTTGGCGGGATCGAACAGTGCGAGCGCGGACTCATCGCAAGAACTTTCAATGGCTAAAATCATCTGTGGGGATTGAAAAGAAGTGTATGAAAAATGGGAAGCACTATAAGAAGGTGAATGAACTGAACATTTAAACCGCAGATTCGAATCTGCGGTTGTAAAATGCGTAACTTGAATGGAGCATGCCACTGTCACTTAAGACAATCCGCCGCAGACCGATTTCACTGCCCCTCGGCAGCGACGTCTAAAACAGAGCCTAATTCGGCCGCACCAATCAGCGCATCGAGCATTTGCTCTGCGACGAGCAGTTGAGAGTCTACGACGGGCGCAAAGCCGAATACTTCAGCAAAGGCGTCGTCGCTCATATTACGAAGGTGGTGCGCTTGCAGCATGAGTAGGATCGCTTCTTCGGTGTTGCGCTCGACCGTAACATTTGGATAGACGCCGGTACCGTTGATCGCTTCACCGCTGGGCAATAAGTAACGAGCACTGGTAAGTTTTAGCCCATCGCCATCAGGGAAAGAGTAAACACTTTGCACCGAACCTTTGCCGTAAGACTTCTCTCCTACCAGCACTGCCCGAGCATGATCTCGCAACGCACCAGAGAAAATTTCGGCCGCACTCGCGCTATTCCTATCAATCAAAACGACCACCGGTTGATGATTCGCATCCAGTGTTGCCTCGGCATAAAATACCTCTTCCACGCCACGACGTGATTGCATGGTCAGAATTTCTTGCCCCTCGTCTAGAAAGATTTCGGACATGCGCACGGCAATATCGACGCGACCTCCTGGATTGCCTCGCAGGTCGATAATCAAGCCCTGCATGCCTTCAGATTTGAGACGTTGAAGGGCTGAAATCATTTCCAGATCGGTCTCGTCAATAAACTGACGCACACGCATGTAGCCGACGGTCTCGGTCGCCATCTCGACATCGACCACAGAATCGAGCGCAATCGAGCGCCGCTCCAAAGTAAAAGAATGTTCTTCAGCAGTGAGAGGACGCTCGACCTGCAATGAAACCATTGAGCCCGACTCACCGCGGATCCTATCGATCACTTCACCAAGGGACTCATCGCGCGTATCGACTTCATCGACACCGACGATGAAATCACCAGCAAGAATACCCCCGACTCCAGCACTACCTTGCTCAAATACTTGAGAAATTATGATCCGTCCAGAGAAGAGCCCGACTTCGATACCCACTCCGACGTACTCCTGGTTGGCAGCCATGCCAAACTCCTCGTAGTCGTCGGGCGTCATATACTCGGAATACGGATCCAACGAACGCACCGCTGCGCGCAAGGCGACATCGGTCAGCTCTTGAAAATCCACCTCATCGGCATGAACAAAATCAGCCTCCACAATCCGCAGCACCATCCCGTAACGCGCAAGGCTCTGCCAATAATCCAGAGAAAACATCGCGCGCCAATCCGCCCGCGTTGCGAATTGCGAAGCGAGCAGCGCCAATAAGGCAATGGGGATCACCCAGCGCAATGTATGCTTGTCCATGTTACGCACAGTGTCGACCTAGTCGCCGTTTGTAAATATCGGGAGTGCGAAAAAAAGTAAAAATAAAGGTGGAGCCAACATTTAGCACCCGCCCCAAGCTCTACTGCTATCAATCACGAACAAACACGATGGGCACGGATCAGGAGTGCTCCTAAGATTTAAACAGTCGTAAATACCCATGCCTATCAGAAGTTGAAATATTCACATTTATTCTCGACTACTCGGCAATAGGTTCGTTGATCAAATGGTATGAACGGGGGCGACAAAACACTAAGCAATCAACTCCAGACGAGGTGTGCCAGCGGCCCGATCAGCTATCGTGACTATATCGACCTCGTCCTGTATACTGACCACTGCGGCTACTACACCCGTGCGCGTGAGCGCCTTGGTCGCAGCCCAGATCGCGATTTCTACACCGCAGAGAGTTTGGGCAAGGTCTTTGCACAACTCATTACCACCGCAACGCATGACCTCCTCGGCGAAACCACTGCCGCGCAATCGACTTTTATTGAAATCGCCGCTGAACCTGGTGCGGAACTGCTGAGTCGCCTCGAGTCGCACCCATTTGCTGACAGCCGTGTCATTCGCCAAGGCGATCCGATCTGCGCCGATGGCCCGGTGGTGATTTTTGCCAATGAGTGGCTCGATGCCCTGCCCTTTCACCGCTTGATCTTTCGCGATGGGCAATGGCACGAACGCGGGGTGCGTCTCAACACCGAGCACGTACTCGAAGACGTGCTACTCGACCACTTCACGCCGGAAGTTGCGGCCATTCATGAGCGCCTCCCCGTGCAGGCACTCGAAGGCTACGAGCTCGATCTGCCGCTGCAGGCCGAGGCCGCGATTGCCGATCTGCTCAAGCAAGAGTGGACAGGTATGCTACTGCTATTCGACTATGGTAAGACATGGTCGGCACTTTCCACCGATTGCCCAGCAGGCACCGCCCGCACCTATCACCAGCACACACAGGCCAACGACTTGCTCGATCAACCTGGGGAAAAAGACATCACCTGCGACGTCTGCTGGGACCCATTGGTCGATTTATTGAGTGAAAAAGGCTTTAAATCCGTCACCCTTGAGACGCAGGAATCGTTCTTAGTCCAGCGTGCCCAGCGCGCAGCAGAGTCGATCGTCAGTACCACCGCAGGGATGTTTAGCCCTGACAGACAGACACTTATGGAACTGATCCACCCCGCACACATGGGCCGGCGCTTCCAAGTGCTATGGGGACTACGAGGCAGCTAATTTTTTCTAGAAAAAGGCTTGCTTGGCTGCCACAGCCGCCTACTTTTCTGCCCTTCATAACTTTAATCAAGGAACTCTCATGTCACGTATTTGCGCAATCACAGGTAAACGCCCCGTCAAAGGTGGTATCATTATCCGTAAGGGTCTCACCAAAAAAAGCGGTGGTATCGGAACCAGTCTAGTTAAAAACACCAGACGTCGTTTCTGCCCAAACGTTCAACGCATTCGTGTAAAACTTCCCAGTGGTGAAGTGAAGCGCATGTGGGTCTCTGTTAAGGCGATCAAGGCTGGTCTTGTTACAAAGGCGTAATCCGACACAACTTTCTTTAAAAGCCTCGGTCTAACCACCGAGGCTTTTTTGTGCCAGGACCACTAGATCAGCGCTTAATAGCTTGATTAGCAGCATCTCACACTTCTGACTTTCAATCAGTTATTTCAACCCATGTCATCTTCTATTATACGGCGACACTACCCCATTCCAGATCTAAGCTTTCGGGACTTTTGGGATATTTGTTGCCGCTTTCAAACCGTGCATCCCGAATACCGGAATGTCTATTTCACGGTGGATGGACTCGATTCCTTTATCGTACTCGACGAGCCTGAAGTCTCGAAAGTCTTAAACAAGCTCGAAGGTAAAGAAAATCGGGTGCGCAAATATTCCGCACGCTTTTACACCAGCCGCAGCCAGCACAGCGAAGGCTATGGCGTCTCCGAATTACAATACCGCCCTGCCAACTACGACCGCTATCTCCAGGGGCTAAACTTCTATAGCGATTCGGTCAATAAGGCTAACTACTATCAATTCGAGGAAGAGATCTATACCAACTATCCTTTCATTGAAAACAACGAGCCTGAAGTTGAGTTCGGTAAGCCCTGCGAAGTGCTTGCACTGACTATCGACATTCGAGGCTTCAGTCTTTTTTGCGAAGAGCCCAACATCGAGTCGCCGTATACGTGCGGCCTAATGTCTGCCTTTTACCACATGGTGAATCGCTCATTGCAGCGCTTCCCACCAGAAATGACTAAATTCCTCGGCGATGGCGTGCTGGCGATTTGGGAGACGACTCCTGCCGATCGTGAGATCGCGGTCAATGTGGCACTGGAAGCTGCGATTAGCTTGCGTAATCAATGGACACAGGTGCAAGACAGCCCCCACTTCAGTCACGGCGCACCAAAATCACTCGGCGCAGGCATCTGCTTTGGCCTCGCCAGTCATCTCGAAGTGGGCGACGACTACATTGGTCGGCCCATAAACATCGCCAGTCGACTCTGCGGGGCCTGCCCAGGCGATCGCGTCTATGTCGACCGCTCCGTGCCGAATATTCCGCTGCACTTGAAAAAGGAAGAGCTGGTCACGCACATTAAGCCCTACGGTCGCCACAATATCTGGGCTTTTATCAACAAAGACGCGTAGTGAACTAAATTCGTTCTCGTATGCGACCACGAATTGTCCGCTTGCCTGACAGCATAACACAGACATCGTCCTGTGCTCGCTTTTTTTGTATCTTCAACGTTCGACGTTGAAGGTTTGATGTTCAATGCCCTCAATCCTCCAGCCTACCTACAGTGACGACCTCCCGATCCATGCGCGACGGGAAGAGATCATTCGCGCCATCCAAGGAAATCAAATCGTCGTCATCGCTGGCGAGACTGGCTCAGGCAAGACCACTCAGATTCCAAAATTCCTAATCGATGCCGGCTATGGGCAGACCGGCTTGATCGGCTGCACGCAGCCCCGCCGCGTCGCGGCCCTCTCCGTTGCGCAACGTATCGCCGAAGAACTTGGCGTGACTTATGGCAACGAAGTCGGCGCGAAGATTCGCTTCACCGATCAGACGCGCCAAGACACCACGATCAAAGTCATGACCGATGGCATTCTGCTGAATGAGATTCAGGACGACCCGATGCTGCGCGCCTACGATGCGATCATCATTGACGAAGCACACGAACGCAGCCTCAACATCGATTTCATCCTCGGCTGCTTACGGCAACTCACCGAGCTGCGCAAAGACCTGAGGATCATCATCACCTCAGCAACGATCGACACCGAGAGTTTTTCCAAAGCTTTCGACGGCGCACCCATCATCGAAGTCTCCGGCCGTATGTTTCCCGTGGATACCTGCTACCGCCCGATCGAAGAGATGCTCGAAGACACTGGCGACCTAACCTTCATCGACGCCGCTGCCGAACTGATTAACGAGATCATCAATCACAACAACCAAGGCGACATCCTCGTCTTCCTGCCCGGCGAGCGCGACATTAACGAACTGCGCCGCAAACTCGAAGACGGCCGCGCCCGCGGTTGCGACATTCTGCCGCTCTACGGCCGTATGGCCAATGCCGACCAACAGCGCATTTTCCATCCGCAAGGCCGACGGCGCATCATCCTCTCGACCAATATTGCCGAGACCTCACTGACCGTGCCTGGCATCCGCTACGTGGTTGATACTGGCCTCGCCCGCATCAGTCGCTACAGCGCCACCTCCCGCACGCTGCGCCTGCCGATCGAGCCCATCGCTCAATCCAGCGCCGATCAACGCAAAGGCCGCTGTGGACGCGTGAGCAACGGCGTCTGCTACCGCCTTTACTCCGAACAAGACTTTCTCGGTCGCCCACGCTACACCACGCCAGAAATCCACCGCTCGAATCTAGCGTCCGTGATCCTGCGTATGCTCGCCTTTCAACTCGGCGATATTCGCAGCTTCCCTTTTATCGATCCGCCATCCGACACCGCGATCCGCGGTGGCTACCGACTACTGGAAGAGCTCGATGCGGTTTACAGCGACAGCCGCAGCGAAAACGAAGACAATTACCGACTCACCAAGCTCGGGCGCAAACTCGCCAGACTACCAGTCGACCCCACCGTCGCGCGCATGCTGCTGCAAGCACAGCGCGAAAGTGTGATCGAAGATGTGCTGGTGATCGCTTCAGGTCTCTCCATTCAAGACCCCCGCGAACGCCCCGCCGAACTTGCCAAAGCAGCCGACGAAATCCAACAGCGCTTCGTCCATAAAGAGTCCGACTTCCTCACCCTGCTAAACATCTGGAACGCCTACCACGACGAGATGGATCGGCTCTCCCAAGGTCAGCTGCGCAAATTCTGCAAAAAACATTTCGTCTCGTATCAACGCATGCGCGAGTGGCGGGACGTGCATCATCAGCTCGAACGGGTGCTCAAAAGCCTAAAGATGATGCCAAGCGGCAAGGGCAACGCTGCCCGGGGCCTCGGCCGTAAGACTGGGGTTGCTGAGCCAAGCACACAGGCAGCCAACGCTCCCCGCGCTGACGAGCGAGGCCACAAACCCAAGCAGCACCCAACGAGCAACCAACAATCAGTAACCAATAACCACCTCACCGACGCAGGCTACGCAGCAATCCACCGCTCGATTTTAACTGGCCTACTCAGCAACATCGCCGTCAAAGAAGAGGAACACAACTACCGCGGCCCGCGTAATCGCAAGGCCCTACTCTTCCCTGGCTCTGGTCTGTTCGACCACGCCACGGCCAAGAAGCAACGCAAAGCCTCCTACGCGAAAACCAGCAAGCCTAAGCCAGCCAAAACCACCGCGCCCGCATGGATCGTTTGCGGCGAGTGGATGGAAACCAGTCGCCTGTTTGCCCGCACCGCCGCCAAGGTCCAAGTGCAGTGGATCGAAGACGTGGCTGGCGACTTGCTCAAGCTTAAGCACTCCGAACCATTTTGGAGTACCAAATCCGCAGCCGCTCTGTGCAAGCAGCGCAAGGTGCTGTTCGGCCTGGAGATCGGCCAAAGTAATATCAGCCTCAGCCGCATCGATCCCGATCAATCGACCGAGATCTTCGTCCGCAACGGCCTGATCGAGCAAGGCATTCGCGAACGCCCCGACTTCTTACAACACAACGACGAAGTCAGCGAACGCGCCGAATCCGAACTCGCTCGCCGCCGTCTCGGTTCTGGTTTTGCAGTCGAGGATCGGCTCTACGATTTTTACCGACAGCGCCTCAGCGCCGTCGGTTCTTACGCCGAACTGCGCAGCTTCGCTAAACGCGCACACGCCAGCCAACTAGATTTCCTTAAAGCCTCGATCGACGATCTGCTCCCCGAAGAGGAACAAACCGACACCACCGAAGCCTTTCCAAAGTCACTGGCAATCGGCGGCAGCGAACTCCCGCTGCGCTATCGGCACGAGCCCGGCGGCGATGACGACGGCGTCACCCTACACGTGCCACTCACACAGATCGGCGCGATCCAACAAGGCACGCTCGACTGGGCCGTGCCTGGCCATCTCGAAGAAAAGATCGAGAGCTTACTACGCGGCCTACCAAAGGAAATCCGCATCCAGCTCCACCCGCTCAAACAACGCGCCACTGAACTCCGCAAACAGCTCAAGCCCTCCGAGCGCTCACTACGCGAACAACTTGCCGAACAGCTGAAGGAACAATACGGCATCCAAACCTTTAAAGACAATTGGTCAAAGACCGAGATCCCTAGCTACCTGCAACCGCGTATTCAGATTGAGAATACAAAAGGCGATACTCTTGCCGACGGTCGCGACTTAGAAGCACTACGCGCTTCTTTAGAAACCACCAGCAAAGAAGTCTCACGCGGCAATGGCCTCGACGCCATTCCCGCATGGCAAACCGCCACCGCACAATACGAACGTGAAAACCTCAGCAGTTGGAGCTGCGGCGACCTGCCCGCAGAGATCGACCTCAGCGGCGACTCCGGCCTACCACTCAAAGCATTCCCCGCATTGGTATTGGAAGGTGAACAAGTGCACCTACGCCTCCTAGCTGACGCCTCCGCAGCACTGCTTGCCACTCAAACAGGCTGGCCAGCACTCGGTACAATTGTGATGGGCCGCGATATCGCATGGTTGCGCAACGATCTCAAAGACCTCAAACAACTCGGTGCCCTACTCCTGCCACTTGGCGACTTCGACACCGTCAAAGCAAGTGCTTGGCATCACATTCAGAATCACCTCTTTCGCACTGGGGAATATTTGCCGCTTAAAGAATCACGCTTTAAAAAAATACTCGCGCGCGCCGATGAAGAACGCCGCGGGATGGTACCCAAGCTCAAAGAGCAGCTCCGTGCCCTACTCGAAGCCCGCCAAGACATCTGCCTCTTACTGGAGCAGAAGAAGACCAGCAAGGCGCTGGTCTATCCTGGCATGCGCACACAGATGGAGCGTATCGCCCCCACCAACATCCTAGAGCACTACAGCTTCACTGAACTGCCACTCCTCACCCGTTTCCTCAAAGCGATGCGCCTGCGCGCCGAACGCGCCAAAGACAGCCTTCAGCGCGACATCGAAAAATCGAAACGGGTAGCACCCTACGAAGTCAGGCAAACGAAGTTAGACAAATTAGCTAAATCCCTAGAGCAACACAGCCAAGTCAAAGCCTACCACATGCTGCTCGAAGAATTCAAAGTCTCGGTCTATGCCCAAGAACTCGGCACCTCCCAAAAAGTCTCCGAAAAACGCCTCGATAAACTAGCCGACGAGCTCGAGCGAACGCTGAAGTAGTCATTAAACCTGTAAATACCACGTCCCGCGCTCCACAACATTAGGTGAATGGTCCACTATTTATCTTATTGTGCAGTATACCAGAGCGGGTCACATACAGAACAGTTGCAAAAAATTAATAACGAAGCGGATCCATGGACTGTTTGCCTGGAATGTCAGGGACACGGCAAACAAATCAGGAAGCTCTTCAGGAAGGTGCGACTCCGCTACCAACGAGCACTGGGGCAATTTGAGTCAACCAAGTGCGCAGGAACGGCAACAGTTCGCGCAAAGGGTCACCTTGATGGATGCCTAAACTGTAAGGGATGCGGATTGGTTCATTTTACTACCCACCCGATCGCAGATAAAGAATGCTACCCACACCTTGCCATCATGGGTGGCGGCATCGGCGGGCTCGTTCTAGCCTGCTAAGTCACCTCGACACACCTCACAAATGCACACCGACGCACCATCGACTTTCTTATAGCGGAAGTGCCGCTCCGGGTGAGTCTTATCGGTTGCACCACATTGGCTGCAGGTATGGAACGCGGCATTGTCGCGCTCGACCTTTTGCTTGGCAAACTGCGTGCGTCGCTTACGGCTCTCGACCGAATTAACCAAGTCATTGCGGAAGAACAGAAAAAAATTAAGCAACGGCCCAAGAATCGCGATACGATCACCCCACGACGGCGCTCCCAAAAAAGAGAATGTAGTCAACCCGACCGCGAGCCAGGCCAGCCACTTCACCTTCACCGGCAGGATAAACATGATCAGAAATTCCACGTTCGGGTGGTTCACTGCGAAAGCGAGAAAGACACTCAAATAGAGAAAATCCGGAAAGATGATAATGGTGGTCGCAGGTGAAATAAATTGCCCGACAAACGCCGCCAGAATCGTAAGGAGCACACCGCAGAGCAGGTAGACATTAAACCGAAACGCGCCCCATATCTGTTCGAGTGCCGAACTCATCATCCAGAAAATATACCAGAAAAATGCAAGAAACAGCGCGCTCATCGCGCCACCAGCAATATTGGGCGGCGAAATCAGAAACGAAAACAAACGCCACAACTCCCCGGTGAGGACCGCCTTCGGAATCAGCGGTAGAGTCACAAACGAGATCCGCCCACTAATGACCAAGGCATACACCACCAGCTGCGCGACAATAACATACAGCACCACATTCGGCACCGCCCAATGTCCAAAGCGTTTTTCTAGCTTATCTAAGAAAGTCATACCTTATCTATCTGAGGCAGTGCGCATGAGCGCAAGCGAAAGACGCGAGAGATCCATTAGGGCAACAGTACATTGGGATACACGCTTAGGCGGAGTATTTATATCCTCCGATTACCTTCGATCGCTAATGGACCGTAAGGAAGCAGGTGGTTCAAAATCAACGTATCCGAGAGCTTAACGTGTAGTAGCCTAAAACTCGTCCACAAGCAGACTCTGCCTAAAAGAAAAAGTGCAGGATCAGATGCAGCACGAGGCAAGACGCAATAGCTGCGGCGAGATCGTCGATCACGCAACCGATGCCACCAGGGAGGTTCTGCAATTTCGAAATCCCAAATGGTTTGGCGATATCAAAGATCCGGAACAGCACAAAGCCTGCAAGTAATACTGGCCAGCCACCATGCTCGGCAACAAGCCCTTGTGGGCCATTCATACCAAGAAAGACCAGCGGCACAGCGATCCACTCATCGAGAATGATCATCCCCGGGTCACGCATTTGCAGACGACGCTCCGCAGTATCGCAAATTGCCACTGCAAAATAGGTCAGCAACAGCATATACAAGAGATAGCCCAGCGGCGTGGCATTGTGAAACAACACGGCATACAGGCCAATGCCAGCGACACTACCGACCGTACCCGGGCCTTTTTTGACCAGGCCCAGTGGGCCAAGTGTCGCGAGGTTCACCACCCACGATGTGGGCAACATCTGTGTCCACGGAAAATAGCGTTGTATATTATTCACCTGTTGTTTCGTCCTCCCCGATGAATACCGACCAATACTTGGTCATATACTTGGTGCCCGACGACACTGTCAGCACCGCTGCCACCACAAAGAAAGCGACGCCCGCCCAATGCAAAATTTCATCAAAAGATTGTCCCATGATCTCTGGAAACAAGTTAGGTAAATCCTCACGAATCGCGATGGCTAACAGCAATAGAATCGCCGACACGATTTGAAATGCGGTTTTGTTCTTTCCAGATTTCTCAGCGGCGAGAATGATGCCCGAATTAGCGGCGACCAGCCGCAGACCAGTAATTAAGAACTCTCGGCTCAGAACCAGCAGCAATAGAAAGAGCGACCAGAAACCGGGCAGCTCACCGAGTACCACCATCGCGATGAACAAGCCAACCATGAATATCTTGTCGGTCAGCGCATCCATTAACTTACCAAAATTGGAAACGATTCCCTGCTTGCGGGCATAATAGCCGTCCGCCCAGTCGGTAATTGCACCAATCACAAACAGCACAAAAGCGGCGGTACTGGCACCCGTCACTGGCAGATAAAGCAGCGCCACCACAACAAAGATGATCGGAATTCGAGAGAGCGTCAAAAGATTCGGAAGATTCACAATCCTAGGGTGGCGATTCCCATGGATCTGGGCTAGCTAAAAATGCGCAGACTTATCCGCCTAGGCAAATTAGGCAATGTAGCTGCCACTACATTGCCTAAATACCGTTAAAAGTTGGACTTCTAGCGTAATATGGACTCAATCCGCCTACTATCATGAAAATTGCAATTTATCCGGGCTCTTTTGATCCGATCACAAATGGCCACCTCGATGTCATCAACCGCGGTCGACACATCTTTGATAAAGTGATCGTCGCGGTAGCTCGTAATCCAAGTAAAGAGCCACTATTTACGTCCGAAGAACGCGTCGAACTGATCAAGGAGAATGTAAAAAATCGCCCCAACATTGAAGTGATCGCATTTGATGGCCTGATCGTCGACCTCGCAGAACAGCTCAATGCGGTCGCACTGATTCGTGGCTTACGCGCAGTGTCTGACTTCGAGCATGAGTTTCAAATGGCGCAAATGAACCGCCACTTAGATGATAATATCGAGACGATCTTCTTGATGCCCAACGAGCGCTATTTCTTTACCAGCTCCAACCTCGTCAAACAGGTATTCAAATTCACCGATCGCGAGAAACACTTGATCCCGATTAACGTGCATGCCGCACTCTCGATGAAATTCGGGCACAACCAATAATATGGCAGCTGACGCAGCACTTTCTACTAGTCCCAAGCCAGGGAAATATACACTGGGAATTATTTTCCTGACACTGTTCCTCGATCTGGTCGGATTCTCGATCATCTTCCCACTGTTTCCAGCAATGTTGGACTACTACCTGCCGAATGGTGCAGGTGATGGCAGCTTGCTTGGACAACTGATCGCTCCACTTTCGGCGTGGGCTGAGCGCAGTGGCGCTGTGGATCCGCGCTTCATGACTGCGGTACTGTTTGGCGGCATTCTCGGCTCACTCTACTCGATCCTACAATTTATTTGTGCGCCATTTTGGGGGGCATACTCAGACCGAGTTGGCCGACGCAAAGTCCTATTAATTACGATCGCAGGGCTCGCGCTCAGCTATGCCGCCTGGTTTTTTGCTGCATCGTTTTGGGTTTTAGTATTGGCTCGCGTGCTCGGTGGCGCGATGGGCGGCAACCTTTCGGTGGCAACGGCAGCCGTGGCTGACTGCACCACACGCGAAAAGCGCTCCAGCGGACTGGCGATCATCGGCATCGCATTTGGCCTCGGCTTTATCGTCGGCCCTGGGATCGGCGGTTTATTTGCTAAAATTAATCTACTGGAGATCGCCCCGTCGTTGGGACAGTTTGGCGTCAACCCATTCTCTGTGCCTGCATTAGTCAGCTTCGCGCTGGCACTCACGAATCTGATTTGGGTTGCGCGTAGTTTTAAGGAAACCCTACCAATCGAGAAACGCGGCAAGGCTAACTCCGACCGTAAAGGTGTGCCAGTGTTTCGGATGTTCAAAAGCCGCTGCTTGAAAACACGACGTACCAACCTAGTCTATCTGCTCTATATGCTAGCGTTTAGCGGTATGGAATTCACCCTCACCTTTTTAGCGGTTGAGCGCTTCCAATTCTCCCCCGCGCAGAATGGCGGCATGTTCGTCTTCATTGGCTTTGTACTGATCCTAGTGCAGGGCGGCATCGTCCGACGTCTCGCTGGTCCAGTTGGTGAACAACGCCTTGCTGTGGCAGGGATCGCTTGCGGCATTACAGCTTTCCTAATCCTGGCAGTCGCGCTCAACTTAGGACTGTTCTTCGGTGCGCTCGCTTTGATGGCCCTCTCGATCGGGCTCGTCTCGCCGACCCTCAGCGCATTGATCTCCCTTTATACAATGGAAGAAGAACAAGGGGCAGCCATCGGAGTATTTCGCTCCGCAGGCTCTCTCGCGCGCGCGATTGGACCACTACTCGCAGCTTTCGCCTACTTTGCATATGGCTCAAAAAGCGCTTACTTATTTGGCGCAGTCATCGTGATCTTACCATTCATCCTTGCTCTAAAACTGCCCAAGCCAGTTAAGCACAATTAGTTGCCACTACTCGGTGACCACGTAATTGCATTCTACTATTGTAATAATCCTGATCTCCTCAAATGTGCTTACCTCCTAATGGAGGCAGACCTGCCATTAGCTTTCCTTAATCTAAAAAACGAATAAGACAACATAACCTAATTACACTATGCCAGTAGCAACACCAAAGCAATACGCAGCGATGCTCGACGCCGCTCAAAAGGGTAACTACGCCTACCCAGCTGTTAACGTCACATCGATCACTACGATCAATGCCGCGCTCAAAGCCTTCGCCGACGCAGAGTCGGATGGCATCATCCAAGTGTCTACAGGAGGCGGTCAATTCGCCTCTGGCCTTCACGTAGCAGACGCTGCCTTCGGCGCCATCGTTCTGGCTGAAGCGACACACTTACTCGCTGAAAAATACGACGTGCTCGTCGGTCTGCACACGGATCACTGCCACCCTGAGAAAGTGGAAGGATTCCTCAAGCCATTGCTCGAAGCATCTCGCAAGCGCATCGCAGCAGGCAAGGGCCCACTGTTTCAATCACATATGTTTGATGGTTCTGTAGTTGAACTCGACGAAAACCTTAAGATCTCCAAAGAGCTACTCAAGGAATGTGCGGAGCTCGACATCATCCTCGAAGTCGAAGCAGGTTGCGTCGGCGGCGAAGAAGACGGCCACGACACCTCTGGCCTTCCAGCTGAAAAGCTCTACACTACACCTGCAGACATGGTTGAAGTTTACGAAGCACTCCAGCCACTTGGCCGCTTCCTCTTCGCTGCGACTTTCGGTAACGTGCACGGCGCCTACAAGCCAGGGTCTGTTCAGCTCAAGCCAACCATCCTCCGCGATGGCCAAAAGGCAGTGACTGACAAGCATGGCGACGCAGCACTCATGGATCTCGTGTTTCACGGTGGTTCCGGCTCCGAGCTCAGCGACATCCGCGAAACACTCGGCTACGGTGTCGTCAAGATGAACATCGACACTGACACCCAGTATGCGTTCACACGCCCAGTCGTCACACACATCTGCACAAATATCGAAGGAGTGCTCAAAATCGACGGCGAAGTCGGCAACAAGAAGACCTACGACCCACGCGGCTACCTAAAGAAGGGCGAAGCCAGCATGGCAGCTCGTCTCGTGCAAGCAACAGAAGATCTTTGCTCCAACGGCAAGACGATCTTTGGCACTGCCTAAGACCAACAGAATAAATCTTTAACCCAGGTTGGACGCTTTTTGCGTCCAACCTTTTTTGTATGCGTCTCTGGCCCCATGCACTACACGCTTCACAAATACGCCCTCGAAACCATTTCTGGAGGGAAACGCTCGGTCGTTTCCACAGGCCGGTTCCACACCATGGCAACGACGGAACGTTGCCCTCCAACAATCCGAAGCAAGCTTCGAGGCATCAAATCTATCACGAATGAACTTATTACTTGCCGATCAATGATAAGCTAAGCTTAATCTGCGGACAAAATATATAAAGTTTACTTAACGATAAATCTAACACATGCACACTACGAAGCGCTTCTTCGCTCCCCTTGAAACCAATCCCACCGAGACACGCACCACCGTGGCACCAACGACTGTCACCAAGCTCTGCGCACTCGGCCTCGAAGTCCTCATTCAAGCGGGTGCCGGCACACAGTCCGACTACAGCGACGCTGAATACGAAAAAGCCGGTGCCACAATCGTTCCCGATGCGGACACTGGCTACGCACAAGCCGACATCGTCGCCCGCGTGAGCAAGCCACTCCTCGAAGATCTAGATAAGATCAAGCCTGGCACATTGCACATCAGTTTCCTCGACCCGTTCAATGAAACGGCATTGATCGACGACCTCGCCAAACGCGACATCTCCGCCATTAGCATGGAGATGATCCCCCGCAGCACACTGGCACAAAAGATGGACGCACTTTCCTCACAAGCAAATCTGGCAGGCTATGCTGCAGTGACTATGGCAACGGATCGTATGACCAAGATCCTACCAATGATGATGACCCCCGCGGGCACCATCTCCCCTGCCCGCTTCTTCATTATCGGCGTCGGTGTCGCCGGCCTACAAGCGATCGCCACAGCCAAACGTCTCGGCGCCCGCGTGGAAGCATTCGACACACGACCGGTCGTCGAAGAGCAGGTTAAATCGCTCGGCGCAAAGTTTGTTAAAGTTGATCTCGGCGAAATGAGCGAGACCGAGCAAGGCTACGCCAAAGAACTCAGCCCCGAGCAACTCGACAAGCAGCGCCAAGAAATGGCCAAAGCCTGCGCCCGCGCCGACGTCGTCATCACCACCGCAAAGCTGTTTGGCCGCAAAGCACCGCTCATCCTCAACAATGCGGTACTCGATCAAATGCAACCGGGCAGTATACTCATTGACCTCGCAGTCGAATCTGGGGGCAACGTCGAAGGCTCCAAAGTCGGCGAAGAAGTCGTCACCACAAACGGCGTGCGCATCATCGGACCTGAAAATCTTGAAGGCTACTATCCGAAAGATGCCACACTAATGCTGGCCTCCAACTTCTACAATCTCATCGAGCATTTCTGGGATGCCGAAGCGCAGGACTTCCAGTACAAAGAAGACGACGAAATCCTCAACGGTTGCCTCATCACTAAGAACGGCGCAATCGTCCACGAACGCTTTAAAAGTTAATCGTTGGTAGTTATTCGAACTGAACGCAGCAAACCGCCAACATTCAGTAATCACCCACTTTCAATCAATAACACTCCCATGGAACTCATACTCTTACTCTTTATCTTCGTACTCTCTGGCTTCCTCGGCTTTGAGCTCATCGCAAAAGTGCCCTCGCAACTGCACACGCCGTTGATGTCCGGCTCGAATGCGATCTCAGGGATCACCGTGGTTGGCGCAATTCTAGCTGTCAACACCAGCTCCGACATCCTGTCCGTCTGGCTTGGATTCGCTGCCATCGTACTCGCAACTATTAACGTAGTGGGCGGCTACATGGTCACCGATCGTATGCTCGGTATGTTTAAGAAGAAGAAATAGCGCGCAGCGAACATTCAATATCGAACGTCCAACTTTAAACATCGAATGGAAACTAAACTTCTCCTCATTAATCTCTCTTATATTGCTGCGGCGATTCTGTTCGTCTTCGGCATCAAGATGCTCGGACACGCCGACACCGCTCGCAAAGGCAACCAAATCTCTTCCATCGGCATGGCGCTCGCGATCATTGTAACGCTGCTCAGCCAAGGTCTCGATTATAAGCTCGTGCTCGGCGGTATCGCTGGCGGCTCCGTAATCGGCTTCATTGCCGCCAAGCGCGTGCAAATGACTGGCATGCCCGAACTGGTCGCTCTGTTTAATGGCTTCGGCGGCCTCGCCTCACTGCTCGTCGGCTGGGCGGAGTATCAACGCGCTTCTCATGCAACTCTAGCCGAGATCGATATTGCCAAGGTCGAGACTTTCACCGCAGCCGTCATCGTGCTGGCGATTTTGATCGGCGGCATCACTTTTACTGGTTCGCTCTACGCATGGGGCAAACTCTCTGGTAAGCTCGGCGGACGTGCCCTCACTTTTGGTGGACAAAAAGCATTCAATTCACTGCTCGCGCTCGGCATCATCGTCGCTGGCGTAATATTCACACTGGCCCCGACCGCGGAACTGGCTTACCCAATGCTCATCGCTGTTATTGTGCTCGCGCTGCTACTCGGCATCTTCGCCGTCATGCCAATCGGCGGCGGCGACATGCCCGTTGTTATTTCATTGCTCAACTCTTGCTCCGGGCTGGCGGCCTGTGCGGCGGGCTTCGTGATCGCTAACAACGTGCTGATCGTCGCAGGCTGCTTAGTCGGCGCCTCCGGCCTGATTCTAACTATTATCATGTGTAAAGCAATGAACCGCACTTTGGTTAATGTGCTATTCTCTGGTTTTGGCGCCTCGACACAAGCCACTGGCAGCGCGAGCACTGGCGAAATGAAACCAGTATCGGTTGAGGATGCTTACTACATTCTCGAAGCTGCTAAGAATGTGATCATCATCCCTGGCTACGGTATGGCCGTCGCACAAGCCCAGCACGCCGTCAAAGAACTCGGCGAAGCACTCGAATCCAACGACTGTGAAGTACGCTTTGCAATTCACCCAGTCGCGGGGCGTATGCCAGGCCACATGAACGTGCTACTCGCCGAAGCCGACGTACCGTATGAGCAACTCGTCGAAATGGACGATGTGAATCCAACAATTGAAATGGTCGACGTGGCCATTGTGATCGGCGCCAATGATGTAGTGAACCCAGCCGCGGCCGACGATCCAGCAAGCCCAATTTACGGCATGCCGATTATTAACGCGCACAAGGCCAAGACGACTTTCTGCCTCAAGCGCGGCAAAGGCGCTGGCTTTTCTGGCCTAGAAAATGCCTTATTTACTGCACCGAACAGCCGCATGATTTATGGCGACGCCAAAGCAACAGTCAGCGGCTTAGTGGCTCAGTTCAAGGACAGCTAGCACCGAACTAGACGCGGAGTGACGCATTGATTCTTCAAAAAAATGGCCACTTTTTCTAATAAAAAAGAGCAGCCACTTCGGCGTTAACTTGACTTCACGCTTTACTCCAGTCCGAGCTTCTGACGTCCGGCATCAGAAATCATATGCGGCGTCCAAGGTGGATCCCATACGATATCGACTTGAGCACCAGACACATCCTTGAGCGCTTCGATGCGAGTTTTGGCATCATCCGCAATCACCGGGCCCATGCCACACCCCTGAGCGGTCAGTGTCATTTTCACACTAATTGCATGCTTACCGTCGGCATCAGCCGCAGCGACCTGCATATCATAGATGAGTCCGAGATCGACAATGTTGACCGGAATCTCCGGATCAAAACAGCTCTTCATCGCCTCCCAGACTTGCTCCTCACTAAAAGGCGCATCGCTCTGCTCGGCTTCGGCAGCCTCGGCGACGGCCTTAAGCTGCGCCTGCGCCGCCGTGCCCAGTGTATCCCAATCTTTACTCGAAAGGCGAAACAGACCGGAATCGGTGCGGATAGTCACCGTTCCTCCAAGCGCTTGGGAAATCACTGCACGCGTACCTGCTGGCAGCACTTGCTCCTCCCCCGCGGGAATCACCGTGGCAGTTGTATCGCGAACGAGTGTCAATTCTTCGTTAAAATTCATACACGTTACAACAGCCAGATTCCGACTCATGTCAATAAACGTCACTCCATGAACACATACAGGATGCTTTGTTAGTTCAAATCTTTGACTAAAAAACTTGGCAATCAGGACAAGTACTTCACGATCAAGTATGTCTATTCACTCTCCTAAAGTTACTTTCATACCGATCTTCTCCTCATGTCTCAATCGCTTGTTCTGACATTTTGCCAACTCTTTTTTGTATTACTCTGCGCACTGCCACTATCAAGTCAGGCAGCCCCCACAAAAGAAGCACCGCTCGATCTCAGCATCATCGCGCAAAGCGATACGCTGCGTCCCTATATGGCGCCCCAGCAGCAGATGACATACGCCAACGCGTTGCAGCTCATCAAACAAGGGAAATCCGATATTCGCAGTGGTGAAAATCTCCAAACACAGAGGCCCTCTACCCTGAACCCAGACAAGGATTTAAAGCCCATCCATGAACGCGGGGAGCAATTGGTCAAACAAGGACAAGCGAAAGTCCGCTTAGCTCAGCAGCAAATGATTGAGCTATTGACTGCAGTACAAGATCAGCAGATCAACCATCAAGCGGTCACAGCGGAGAAATATAATTTCGAACTGATCGAACAAACATATCCGATCGCGATTGAACAAGCCGCAATACAAACACTCGAAAACTGCCGCAATGCCGGCTACACCAACATCTTCTACGATGGCCTACAAATTATAACAGCGACACTAAGCAGCAAAGCAGCACCGAAAGTACACAATGCCACCTACGACACCTTCATCCAAGCAGACGGCACACAATTCAGCGTCAAAGTGCCTCTTAGCCTGAAAGTAGTAAAAGACGAAACAACTACAGACTATACCTTTCGATACGAAAATGAATCAGTCTTTGAAGGCGAAAAAGTCGCTCTACTCGCAATCGAAGTGATCGCTCCAGGCACTGAATCGGAAGCCCTGCTATCCGTGCGTGCACTCGACTTGGATACCCAACGGCTAATCAGCAGCGTGCTGTTTTACATCGCGGATGCCAGTCAGGTGCTGCCACCACCAGCAGCGGCATCACCTATCATTGCTGTAGAGTCCACGACCGAAGCGTTAAATACTCCGACGACTGCAGTCGTAGCGCCCCCACGCACGGTCCCCGTAAGCGTCATGGTTAATGATCCAAATCAGTTAATCGAAAAGCTCTCAAGCTTGGCCGCGCCCTACCTTTTTGAAATAGTCACCATAGGTGATTCGGCAGCACAATCCGTACTAATCGCAGGCCTACTCAAAGACACGCTCTTAAAGAACTCAGCACTCTTACTCGTAGAAGGTGACTACATCCAACGCAGCTACTTAGGAACCGAAGTCCTCTCGAGTTCCGCCACTGCCACTTTGACGATCACATCAAATACAGATAACGATTATATAATGATTGCCGAAGCTCACGAAAACGACCGCTCACTAGAAATCGGCACAATAACGCTGCACTTCTGACAGCATGAATCGCGAGCTACATAGGGTAATTCTATCAAGTCTCATCAGGCTGCGCTAAATATCCTTGAAGAGTCGAACTAAGTTCACATTAAGCTTTTTATATGCCTAAAGTAATTATTATCGGTGCCGGTGGAGTGGGTAATGTCGTCGCACACAAATGCGCCCAGCTACCTGAAATTTTCGAAGAGATTGTACTCGCCTCTCGGACAGTCTCAAAGTGCGACGCGATTGCCAAAGACATTGAAGCCAAGCAAGGTCGTACGATCCGCACCGCAGTGATTGATGCGGACGATGTGGCCGCGACGACTGCATTACTAGTCGCCGAGAAGCCAGACTTAGTAATCAACGTCGCCCTGCCCTACCAAGACCTACCACTGATGGATGCCTGCCTCGCCGCTGGCGTCGACTACCTCGACACGGCTAACTACGAGCCACTCGACGAAGCTAAATTTGAATATCAATGGCAGTGGGACTATCAGGAGCGCTTCAAAGACGCTGGCCTGACCGCGCTGCTCGGCTCTGGCTTCGATCCGGGTGTGACCAATATGTTCTGCGCGTATGCGCAGAAGCATCTTTTCGACGAGATCGAAACGATTGATATCCTCGATGCCAACGCGGGCGACCACGGCCACCACTTCGCGACCAACTTCAACCCCGAAATCAACATCCGCGAGATCACCGCAAACGGTCGCTATTGGGAAGAAGGCGAATGGAAGGAAGTTGAACCAATGAGCGTGCACCAAGTCTACGACTTTCCCGTCGTCGGCAAACAAGACGCCTACCTACTTTATCACGAAGAGCTCGAATCACTTTGCCAAAATATTAAAGGCCTCAAGCGTATTCGCTTTTGGATGACCTTCTCTCAAAAATATCTCACTCACTTGCGCGTATTGGAAAATGTCGGTATGACCTCGATCGAACCGATCGAGGTGAATGGCGTAAAAATCGCGCCGATCGAATTCCTAAGCAAAGTTCTACCCGACCCAGGTAGTCTCGGCCCACGCACGAAGGGTAAGACCTGCATCGGGTGCGACATCGTCGGCACCAAGAACGGCCACAAGAAGCGCATCTTCATCTATAACTCTTGCGATCACCAAGATTGCTATCAGGAAGTTTCCAGCCAAGCGATCAGCTACACCACTGGCGTGCCGGCGATGATCGGCGCGCAAATGATCCTACGCGGTTTATGGAAACAACCCGGCGTCTGGAACATGGAGCAAAACGATCCCGATCCATTCATGGAAGAGCTGAACAAGCGCGGCTTGCCGTGGCAAGTGATTGATCTGCCATTGGAAGGATAGACTCAGGTGTTAATTCTCGAGACGACTTCTGTGTCCAGTTCACTTTTGTTTCGCATTTTCGATCATGTCCAAGAGCGGCTTTTTCTCAGCCGCCTCAATATCAGCTTCTGCCACGGCATCATATGCAGCATTAAGATCGACTTTGATCCACTCACGTAGGCTTTCGTTCAAAGTATTTTTGCGCTTGGTTTCGTCACTGACGGTCGATGCCCAAATGAACCCTGCCTCCGGATCGGTCTTCGAAATACTCCTCACCAAAGTTTCCACCGAACTATCGCGCTTCGGCCCTTTATCTAGCGTAGATATCCATTCAGAAGCCGCCATCGGGTCGTGCTGCACATAGTTACGAGCCACTGAACCATACAAATCGGCGCCCTCATTCTCATCAACACTCTCCGGAAGTTGATCAAGCCAAGTAACTGCTTCAGCTGGATCTTGCCGCGACCACTCATGAAAACCGTCTCTCAGGAAGTTCTGCTGCTTATGTTCATCAACTGAGGTCTCCAAATAAGCCAAGGCTGCGTTTGGATCAGCCTGCATCCAATTCTTATACACACTTTGAAGAGCTCGCCCGCGCGCATTCTCATCACTCAACGAATCCGCCCAAAGCAACGCGCCCTTTTGATCATACTTCGACCAGTCGCTCACAATTCCCGTAGCCAGCTTACGCTGAATTTCGGGATCCTCCGAACTCGCCACTAAAGAGCGGATACCATCAGATCCATCGCGCGTGAGTCTCCAGCTCATACCCTGAAGAACACGATCTTTCTCGTCCACATCGCCCATGCTCTGAGCAAAGTTAATTGCTGCCACCGGATCACGCTCCGCCAATTGTCGCGCATAATTCCTCAGCGCATTCATCCGCGCATTCCCAGCAGGTAGATTCAAAACAAAAGCCTCTACCCGAGCTGGGTCGGCCTGCACCAGCGAACGAACCACATCACCCACTTTTGCATCATAAGACTGCCCCTTTGTAACCTCGCCCACCCAATCATACACCTCAAGTATTTCATCAAAATCTTTCTGCCATCCCAAATTGCCCAACGACATATTTTCAACAACTTCTCGACGCTCTATCGGATCGGTCTTCGAAGCGATGAATTCTTTGGCGGCATCAAAATCCCGATTTAATAAATTGCGGAAAACCTGTTTCCTCGAATTGTATATTGTGCCATCCATCGGCAGCGAATCAAGCCATCCCAGCGCTGCAATCGAGTCCTCTTGTATCCAATTTTGCAAAGCGCCCGACAACGCCTTAACTTTCTCAGGCCCATCCGGAAGATTCAGAGCCGACTCCCGCGCCGCCTCCGGTTCAGTATTCGCCCAGCTTTCATAAATATTACCCATCAACCAATCTGCCCGATGTCCCATCGCACTCATCTCAGTTGCCATTTCGATCGCCCCCTGTGGGTTAGTATTCGCCACGGTTCGAATGACACTCTGCATCGCACTTAGCTGAGTGCGGGGATTCGCTAATTGTAAAACCGAGGCATATGCTGCCGTCGGATCTTCCTTCGCCCACACACTATAAAACAAATTGCGCAAGTTTTGCTGCTGGTCTTCCGGCTGTGTTTCGAGATAAGCCAACATTCCTCGAGAATCTGTCGCAGCCCACTTCGTCGCCAAAATCTGCTGTGCAGTCCAACGTAGGCTACCTTGATACTTCTGGAGCGCTGTCATCAAAGTGCCAAAGTCCTCTGATGAGCTATCCCTCATCCGTTCCAGTAAAACACTTAATTGCTCCAAGGGCTCCATATCTACCAAAGAAGTAAGCCATTCCGGAGTGACGCCCGTCGCATCTGCCACAGTTTGCTCCGCCGCGGTCAGGTCTTCCGCCACTGGAACATTCGTCTCAGACTTCCTAGACGCCACCGCAGAGCTCTCTACGTTACCAGACGCCTGCGTCGCTTGCGAAGTATCCTCTCTATTGCTGGCAGCAGGCCTCGCAATAAACCATCCACCAATCAAACCAACTAAGAGCGCTAGAATCGGTATAAACAACTTCATAACGTCACGTTAAAAAGAACAAAAACAGATCGCAAGTGTTGGTTTGTGAAGACGCAGCAGCGATTCGCTCCCTACAAACACAAAAAGAACGAGGCACCTTATAGTAACCTCGGCCCATTGTTTAGAATTGTTCGAGCGTTTAAATAATCATGCCCGCCGCGACAGTGGCGTTGGTCAATTCATCAATCAGCACGAAGCTGCCGGTGATACGATTAGACTTGTAGCTATCCGCAATCAGCGGAGCTGATGTGCGAACTTTGATACGACCGATATCATTCAGGCTGAAGGTCAAATCGTCTTCGACCTTGTGCAGCGTGTTAATATTTACCTTATAGCAGACCTCAGTCACAATCGCTTTCACTTCTTTCGTCGTATGACGCAGGATGAATTTACCACTGCCTGAAAGCTTTTTGCCAGAATCAAACCAGCAGATCATCGCATCAATATCTTGAGTCGGCTCTGGCTGATTATTCGCTTTAACGAGCATATCGCCGCGAGACATATCGATCTCATCTTCGAGTGTGATCGTTGCAGACATTGGCGCGAAGACTTCCGCTTGAGGGCCGTCCATCGATTCGATTGCTTTAATCTTCGAAGTGAAGCCTGAAGGTAGCACAGTGACATCGTCGCCAGGCTTAAACACACCACCAGCCACACGCCCTGCGAAACCGCGGAAGTCATGATACTTATCGGAATGCGGTCTAATAACCCACTGCACCGGGAAGCGTGCTTCGACGTGATTCTCATCGGCGCCGATGTATACGGTTTCCAAATGGTAAAGCAGAGTCGGGCCTTGATACCAAGGCATGTTCTCTGACTTATCGACAATGTTATCACCGATGAGGGCAGATGCAGGAATGAAAGTCACCTCGACGATGTTATCCAAACGCGAGGCAAACTGTTTAAAGTCGGTAACGATCTTATTGAAAACCTCTTCATCCCAATCAACCAAGTCCATCTTATTCACACACACAACGACGTGCTGAATGCGAAGCAAGTTGGCAATGAATGCGTGACGGCAAGTCTGCTCGATCACACCCTTACGGGCATCGATCAATACGATCGCGAGATTTGCAGTGGACGCACCCGTCACCATGTTACGAGTGTATTGAATGTGCCCCGGCGTATCGGCGATGATAAACTTTCGCTTTGGCGTAGCGAAATAGCGGTAGGCCACGTCGATCGTGATGCCCTGTTCACGCTCCGCACGCAGACCATCGGTCAGCAGTGCTAAGTTTACATTTTCGTCGCCACGCGCCTTAGAGCTTGCCTCCATGGCCTCCATCTGGTCTTCGAAAATTGCTTTACTATCGTAAAGTAGACGTCCGATCAATGTGCTCTTACCGTCGTCAACGGAACCAGCAGTGGTAAACCGCAGCAGATCCATATCAAGATATCCTGAATTATTATCTTCGCTCATGTTATTAAAAAGTTGTTAGGTATTCTGTTTTTCAGTGTCCGGTTAAATCAGCGATTAACTGAGAACCGTATAACCGCTGACTGATAAACTGGGGTTAAAAGTAGCCTTGCTTCTTGCGGTCTTCCATTGCGGTTTCAGAACGTTTATCATCGGCACGTGTGCCACGCTCGGTTTGACGGGCCGCTGCGACCTCGTCGATGATATCGTCGAGGTTATCAGCAGTGGATAGGCACGCACCTGTGCAAGTCGCGTCACCAATGGTGCGGAAACGAACCACCATCTTCTCCACTTTTTCACCCGGGAGCAGCTCGATAAAATCACACACCCCCATGATCACACCATCACGCACGAAGCAATCGCGCTCGTGTGAAAAGTACAGGTGTGGCAGTTCGATCTTCTCGGCCTTGATGTATTGCCAAATGTCCATCTCCGTCCAATTACTGAGCGGGAAAACCCGGAATTGCTCACCATGGCTCTTACGACCGTTGAAGATATTCCAAAGTTCGGGGCGTTGATTTTTCGGATCCCATTGACCGAAGGCATCGCGGTGCGAGAAAAAGCGCTCTTTCGCGCGGGCTTTTTCTTCGTCGCGACGACCACCACCAAGCGCGGCATCAAACTTGTTCTTTTCAATGCCTTCGAGCAGTGCGACGGTCTGCAAACCATTACGGCTGGCACGTGGCCCTTTCTCTTCCACTACCTTGCCCTCATCAATCGATTCCTGAACCGAAGCGACGATCAATTCCGCGCCGAGCGCGGCGACATACTTGTCGCGAAACGCCATCGTCTCTGGAAAGTTATGGCCAGTATCGACGTGCATCAACTGAAACGGCAGCTTGGCAGGCCAGAAAGCCTTCTTCGCAAGGTGCGCCATGACAATGGAGTCTTTGCCACCGGAAAAGAGCAGGACTGGTTTCTCAAACTGTGCAGCAGTCTCGCGAAGAATATAAATTGCTTCGGACTCGAGCTGTTTGAGGTGCGTGATGGTGTAATCGTTATGCATCGTTCTATATTGGAATTTATAAGAAAGAATTAGGATTTAGACCTTCGCGGTCTGTTCGATGAGCGGCATGATCCGCTCGAGAAGTTCGTTAATCGACTCTTGCTCGGTCTGAGAGTCGGTGGAGATCACCCAATCGTGGTCGGCTGCAATGGGTTCTTCGAAAGTGGAGTCTTTGCCAGTAAAGTGCTTCACCTCACCTGCAGCAGCTTTGGCATATAGCCCTTTGACATCGCGTTCCGCGCAGGTCTCGAAAGACGCTTGCACATACACTGGAGTAAAATCATCCGCACCCACGATCTCACCCGCCGTTAGACGCAGATCGCGTTTCGGCGTGATAAACGAGGTAAATACCACTACTCCGGCATCGAGAAAGAGACGTGCCACTTCGGAAATTCGGCGGATGTTCTCCTGCCGATCTTGATCAGAAAATCCGAGGTCCGCGTTCAAGCCACTGCGAATATTATCGCCATCCAAGATTTTGGTCAAAATACCACGCTCAGTCAGCTTGCGCTCAATGGCATTGGCCAGCGTGCTCTTACCAGAACCCGAAAGACCATAAAACCAAAAAACATGCCCACGCTGACGCAATTGCGCCTCCTTGGCGTCACGGCCCAGCATGCGGTGAAATTCGGTGTGGATATTGTCAGGAGTGCTCATCGTAATGAAAGCTTACCTAAAGGCATCATTCTCAAAAAAGTATAGGGTTATTCTTATTGTTAGTTCTTAAGTCAAGAACCAATAATAAGAACCTGTAGCGGTATTAGCGCCACTAGCTTTAAGCCTACGAAGGCGGCGGCGATTTCAGCTGCCGCAGACTGAGCCTCCAACTCGATGAAAGTCTGGTAGCCCCTTCGGCTATCGCGATTTTCGCTCCGTCCTCGAGTAAGGAAATCCGCAGGGACTTCTCCAACCTCGGCTGATCGATCAATATCTGATAGATATTGAGCGCCATCTGGCCGTCTCCGTACTGATTTAAAAAATCTGCGATCTGTTTGACCAGCACGACTTCATCACTCGAAAATACGGTCAGATAGCGGGTCACTTTTAGAGCCTCGACCGCTTTCTTCGGCTCATCTTCAGCCGCATATAATTTCGCGAGCTTATACGCCAAAGCTAAAGATGGCTGCCGCACGAACTGCATTCGGGCAAATGCCAGAGCCTCATCGGTCTGCCCCTCAGCTTGCAGACGATTGATCTGTCGCAGGCAGAGATATGCACTCAATGGATTTTCCATCGACCCTTTTAACTGCGCATCTAGCCCTACTTTGAAAGGTCGATAAAGTGGATCTCCAATGGCCACCCCCTGCCAACTCAAGACCGGATTGCTAAACATGGCCGCCTCGCCGAAGGTATGACCGTCAAGCAGTGCTCCTAGCAACAAATGTGGGTGGTGGGTGTATTCTAAATACGGCTCGTACACATTCCCGACCGTCGCGCAGTAGCCTTGATTTACAAAAGCGCCCAGCCAGCCTGTACTCGTCGAGCGCACGGTCGTGGCCGAAAAGCTATGCAAATGAAACCCGATCGCACCTGGCGGAACTGACCACTTAGGCTCACGCCAGGCGCCATAGGCATTTTGCCGATACCAGCCCATGTAAATCGCAGGCGCATCGTAACGATCTCTGCCATCCATTAGTCGTTTAGTCTTCTCAAAATCAGTATCGAAATACGCCGCGACTGCTAGATCGCCCGCCGCAGTCATCCACTCATCCCCTTTCGCGTGCGGCCCACCAATATCAAAATACGCCCGTCCCAGCAGACCCTCGGCTTCAGCTTGTATACTTCGGGCAATCAACTTTTTAACGACGACAACGCTTGGCCCATCTAATCGACTGACCCGAATCACACGTTTCGCATCGACACTCGTGGCTGACATATTTGAGAATAACGGATTCGGCACAAAAGCATCCATCGATAAATTCGCGGGCGCTGCCATCAAGGCAAGCTCCCCGTCGACGGAGCCATTATTCACCTTAAATTGCTTTGGAAACTGCTCTGATCCAGCGCCTAACAGCGTCGGATCATTGGTAATACGCAGCGGCACTCCACGTGTGGTCACCAAATAACTAATGCGATGTGTTGCCACCGAGACGCGCTCACGCCCAATGGCATCGCGGTTGTTGGCTTTAACCGCATTCATCCAATCCTTCTGAATCAAGGCATTGAGCAACGGATTATAAATAGTATCCACAAACTCACGCACGGTGACCGTCTCCTTGTCCGGCATCTTTAGTGCGATAATATTATTCTCTGGTATCCCCCGCTGCTCAGTATAATATTTAGCGATCTCAGCCGAACCACTGTCGTTTGCATTAACCACCACCACCACATGTGCGGCCTCATCAGCGGCTTGGTCAGCGGCTTGGCCAACAACGCAAGTCGCCAGCAAGCCGTTCAGGCCAACAATAGTCAGAAAGAATTGATTTAAAGACATCGCTTATTGGATACGTTGAAGTCGTTTTCGATAAGCGACTATACCATCATATAAACTTTGGGCAATTTTTTGGCGAAATGCCGGCGAACGTAATTTCTTGGCAGTTTCGGCATGCGAAACAAAGCCCAATTCAGTTAGCACACCGGGACATTCGAGGTCTTTGAGCACCGCCCAGCGCGCGCGCTTTATACCACGATCTGGACCGCCGAGGCCCTGCACTAGGGCACGCTCGAGATGATACGTAATCAGGGTGTTCCAAGGGTCTTGTTCATTGCCAAGATAGCGCTTAGCGTCCTTACTGGTCGGCCGCGGATATTTCGACGACGCCTGATACTGCGGAGTCAGCGCATACGACTCAAAACCAGATGCCGAAGTCGAACCAGCGGCATTAAAATGTAGGCTGACAAATAAATCAGCCTTGGCACGGTTCGCCACTTTTGGGCGCTGTGCCAAAGAAATATACACGTCGCGATCACGCGTCATCACGACCTCAAATCCAGAGTGTTCCAGCAGAACCTTTAAGCGCCGAGCGACATCCAGCGTTAGGTTCTTTTCCAGCAGACCATAGGCATCATTACGCGCCCCACTGTCCTTCCCCCCGTGACCTGCATCAATCACCACCCGTCGAACCCCTGGACGCTTTTTAAACACCTGCGGCGTCAGGATTGGCTGGAGCACATGTTGATAGTCTGCCGTCGCGATAAAAAGCTGACCCTTCGATTCGACCGTCGGAAATCCCAAATGGATCGGCAACCGATTGAGGTGTAAGACGCGAGCGCTTTTACCGATATCAATCGTGGTCCATTGGCTACGTAGGCGATATGTTTTATAGCCCTGCAACCAATACGCTTGCATGCCGAAGCTCTTTCCCACGATCGCAAGATCAATATACGACTTACCCTCGATCTGAATCTGCCGAGCAGATAAGGCAGTAGGCATAAAAAAGCTTAGTACCGCAAGCAGTGCTAAGCTTTGAAAGATAATAGAAGTCGCCAGTCGGCTTACCTTAACTGACAGGACGCCGCACCACATAAGAATTAGGATTCGCCTGTTTCTTCGTCTGCATCTTCGTCATGCTCCTCGATCTCGCTATCATCACGATCATCATACTCATGATCCGGCTGATTAAACTTCAGCACACGCTTGCCCTCTGGCAATGGCGACAAAATGAGTGCCACCTGACGGCCGACTAACCGAGGCTCAGAATCTGCCGTGGCGATGCCAGACAATTCGTCTTTCGCAAGGTTCACTCGCACAAATCCTAGATCGCGGTGTTCGTTTTCACGCCCGCGAAACTGGAGAGTCAGCTTTACCTTATGACCGTGATTAAGGAAACCCTCGGCACGACGCAACTTTGTCTCGAAGTCATGATCACCAATACGCACGCGGAATTTAATTTCCTTCAGCTTGGTTGTCTGCTGCTTACTTTCTTTCTGCTTCTTACTTTCCTCGTAGAGGAATTTGCCGAAGTCCAAAATACGACAAACTGGAGGACGTGCTGCCGGAGAAATCTCGATCAAGTCGAGTCCTACCTTTTGAGCGAGCTCAAGCGCCTTTCGAGGCGGCATCACCCCTAGGTTGGTGCCCTCGGGGCCGATCACGCGCACTTCTGTCGCGCGAATACGATCATTTCTTCTTAGACCTTTAGGTCCACGATTACGGTTTTGGAAGCGTCCGCGATTATTCGGGTATTTTGGCATTAATTGATGTGTAGATGAAAACTTGCATCGGAATTCGATCAGATAGCCTTTGCGAAAGTGGGAACAACTCGGTGCTGCTCCGAAAAATCACTTTATATCGTCAAAGATTTAGGTATTGATAACCATACAAGTAATCGGAGGTTGCATGGAACCAGCTGGCATTTCAACTCTTTTCGCCGCTTCGACCGAGCATTCCACCGCCACGCGCGACTTAGATACTAAAGCTCTCGCCACAGCTACAGCTCGACTTCGCATTCGGATTGCTGAATTTAAATCCACCACCGACCATTTTATCAGAAAAATCCAGATGCGTGCCGCGCAAGTAGAGCGCACTCTTGGTATCGACTAACACTTGCGCTCCAGACGAACGCACGAGGATATCACCTCGCTTCGCGTCGCTCACAAACTTCATTTTGTAACTCAAGCCATTGCAGCCACCACCGGTAATTTTGATACGCAGATACTCACCTTTCTGCTCACGCGCGACCAATGACTGCAGCTTCACCCCAGCCGGCTCGGTCACCAAGACCAGCTTTTCATTACCTTCACGGACGCCCTCAGGGAGCGTGTTTGTCGTATCAACACTCATATCACTTAAACTACGCTAAAAACTAGCAACGACCAACCAACAACCCACAATCAGCCCATGGTCAACTGCCGAGCAACAGAAAGTGCCGCTGCAAAACTACCTGAATCAGCCAAACCCTTGCCTGCTATATCAAAGGCAGTGCCATGATCCGGGCTCGTGCGCACATAAGGCAAGCCCAGCGTCACATTCACCGCCTCATCAAACTCCAAGGTCTTGACTGCGGTCAGTCCCTGATCGTGATAAGCGGCGACCACCACGTCAAAGTCCCCGCGACGCTGACGAAAAAACACCGTATCGCCTGGTAAACATGGTGACAGCCCTGGCATTGCAACGCGCAACCGATTCAACCTCGGATCGAGCACATCGCGCTCCTCATCACCTAAAATGCCACCCTCGCCTGCATGTGGATTTAAACCACACACACCGATCCGAGGCATTTTGATACCAAAAGACTGCGCCAACGCATGCGCACGCCGCACTGCCAATTCTAGGCAATCCGCCGTCAACGTATCCGCCACCTCGCGTAAGGGTATATGCCAAGTCGCCAATACTACGCGCAATTCCTTGCCGACAAATCCCATACTTGGCTCACCGCCCCAGGCCTCTGCAAAAAACTCCGTCTGCCCAGGCTGCTTAAAGCCAACCTGTTGCAGCCAGTGCTTACTCACAGGCCCCGACACCACACCGCGAAAACGACCATCCACACAGCCCTGCGCCGCAACCTGCAACGCAGCTAATGAGACCTCGGCTGCCGCCCGCGACGGTTGCCCTAGCACGACCTGAAAATCAACTGACCCGACCGCCTCAAAAGCGCAATCGAGCTGCGTCGCCAAAGGCTGAGCCCAAGCGACTGGCCCAATTAAAATACAGTCTTGGCCACGCGCCGAGTCACCGCGCAGCGCAGCGGCAATCACCTCAGGACCAATGCCAGCAGGATCACCACACGTAATCGCCAACGGCAAAATCGACTTTAAATTATTCATAACTCATCCGCTGCTAGCTATTTATTAATCGTCCCATTCGAGGACTGCACGAAGCTACGCTTGCCATGCTCAAAAAACGCCAAGAAACGTGCCCCTGTCGCAGTGATGCCAAAGTCATGCTCAGCCACCGCCTCGGCGGCCTTCTTCTTTAAATTGCCGCCACCGAAATAAACCGCACGATAGCATTTTTTGAGATCGGCAATATCCAGCCGCTCAAAACCACCGCGACGTAAGCCCACCATATTCAACCCGTGAGCCGTATTACGCTCAGCCGCCATCACATACGGTGGCACATCCACTGTGATCGTTGCATTTCCGCCGATCATCGCATACGAGCCAATTCGGCAGAACTGATGAATGGCCCCACCGCCACCGATAAAAACATTCGCTCCGACCGTCACATGCCCCGCCAGCATCACATTATTAGCGATCACCACATCCTTACCTACCCGACAGTCGTGAGCGATATGCGCCTGAGCCATAAAAAAACAACCATCCTCCACCACGGTATCCGAACCATCACTCGAGCCACGATTCACTGTGCAGCCTTCCCGAATCACCACATTATCACCGATCATCACGCCACTCTTCGTTTCGGGATCAAAGTTCAGCGACTGCGGAGCGCCACCGATCACCGCAAACGAATCGACCGTGACGGCATCACCGAGAACAGATCTACCACGTAGAATAGCATGAGCCGCGATTGAGCAATTCTTACCAACTACAACACCAGCCTCGATCACAGCATAAGGACCAATAACAGCACCTGCGCCAATCGTGGCAGTTTCAGAAACGAGAGCAGTAGGATGAATCGACATACGCGTAACCTTTCCCGCCTTTTTAAATTACTCAAGCGAGTAAGTTGATCGTTGCGCGTTGTTGACTAAAAATTCTCCCACCGCAGCCATCTCAAATCTCTAAAACAAGCGCATCTGTGGAGCCTGCACCATATCATAGACCTTCAGCACGCGCACTAGCTGCAGAAGCTCTGACTTCTGATAACTATGGTTCACTTCCACGTGCCGCAGTAAATCTTCAAGAATCGTACTAAAAGCGATCACCCCATCCACACCAGCTGCCTTAAATAGCTCGATGCATTCGCTGCGCTGTGGCTCCGCAGTCGGCAAGCCCGGCAGCACCAAAACCTTGCGGTACCCCGCAACATTTTCAAGTACCCCATCCTCAACTTGAAACAATACATCCGTTTGACTCAGCACACTCTTCTTTAGGAATTCTAACAAGCGGGTAGGGCTTTTTAAAATCGCCGGAGTCACTCGGGTCTGTTGCCAGCTATGCACCACCACGATTGCTTGCCGGATCGCAATCATGTCCGAAGAGAATAATTGAAAGTTCGGCTCTGGTGCATCCGATGGTGCCGATGGATTATAGACCAACAAATCCACCGACTCCTCCGTAGCTTTTCTTCGCGAATGCACACTGTGCTTACGCAACTGACGGGCAAAAAAACCGTTCAATTCGAAATACTCGCGGACAATATTTTCATCAAAAATCGCCATGGCAAGGAATTCTTACACAAAGAGACAGCTCTCGTCAATGCCGAGAAATACGCGCTCCACCATCGCAGTCATTATTTGTAGCGAGCTAAGCGAGTTAGCAGGTATCACCCATCTAATTACCTAAAAATCAAACCGTCCTCCGAGGGTAAAATTCCGCCCTGACAAGGGAGCCTCATCCTTTAGAAAAGAGCTGTGATGACGAATAACTTCATTCAGCAAATTTTCCCCTCTTAGAAAAAACACGACTGCAGATGAATCGCTCAGTTCAAAGCGATATCTAAGGTCGGCGTTCAGCTGAGTATAGCCGTCAGTGTCGGTCTCATCTGGGGCCACATCGGTTTGCTGAAATGCATAACGCAGCTCCACCCCAGACTCCCAATTGCCGTGTGTCAGGCCGAGTCGAGAGCCGATACGTAAAGGTGGAATCCGGGGAAGATCATCGCCCGAGTCCTTATTGCGCGCCTTCACAGCATCACTCATAAAGCTAAGGAGCACAGTGCTATCTACAGATTTAAACAGTTCGTAATCAAGCTGCGCCTCAAACCCATAAAATTCAGCATCAATGGCCTCGAACTGATACGTGTTCAACCCATCAGTCTTAAAGCCTTGAGCCTCAGCAAAGATATAATCCTCGTAGTAGGTGTAAAAGGTAGAGAACTCCGCCTGCCAACGCGTATGCGTCGAACGATAAGTCAGATCAATTCCATAGGCCGTTTCCTTTTCCAAATCAGCATCACCGATTTCGTATTGGCTGGTAGCCAGATGGGGACCATCGGCATACAACTCGGTCGAGTTGGGATGACGCTGAGAAAGCTGCAAAACCAGTGACAACGTGTCCTTCGGGTTAATCTGCCAAGTAACTGCCGCTGCGGCACTCGACGCCAGTTCATCGTAGTCGCTGTGATTGCCGTTAGCGGACACATCGCTGCGCTCGACCCGTCCACCTAGCTCATAGTGTAGCACATCTCCATGAATATGTTCGCTGAAAAACAAAGCCTGATTCTTGGTCTCAGAGGGAGGCGTGAACGCTTCCTCTCCAAGTGCTGAAAAATCGGTATCGGACAGTTGGATACCAATAACTCCCTCATCGATCACCCACCAAGGCGCGTGCGCGGCCTCAGTGCGAAACTCCCAACCGTCACGCTCAAATACAGTTCCAGTTTCAGCACCTTCCAACTCACTGTGCTTGTAGTCAGTATAGCCAATCCGCACGCGTAACGCATCAATCCATTCAGAAGGATCAACCAATTCCATCTCCAGATCATAACGCTTCCGCTCTAAGTCGATTGATATACCCTCCTCTTCCCCTGGCACGCCATAGGTGGACTCAAAGTTAGAAAAGGAGAAGCCAATACGGTTGTCATCATTAAAGAACCAGCTAGCACCAACTGAGTGGATTTCAGTTTCAACAAAACTGCTTTCCAGAGTATCGCCGCTCGCGTCATCGGCGCGCGCATCCTTCGGTATTACGTAGTCGTCAGCATCGCGATTGAGGCCAGTTACAGTCAGCGCCCAATCCTCTTGGCCAACGGTAGCATACCCTAAATAGGTCTCCCCATTAGAGCCAGTATCATAGCGTGATTCGAAGGCCCCCTCGTAGCCAGTCTCCCCCACCCGTCTACGTGGCATTTCCTTGCCAATGACATTAACAGCACCACCAATCGCAGAACCCCCATACAACAAAGTCGACGGGCCGCGAAGCACTTCGATCCGCTCGACCAGCAATGGCTCAGTTGCCACAGCATGGTCAGGGCTAGTGTCCGAGGCATCGAGCGCTTCGATACCAGAATCAAGGATACGCACGCGCGGCCCATCAAAGCCACGTAGCACAGGGCGACTCGCACCTGCGCCAAAAGACGAAGTACTCACGCCAGGTTGCCAATCGAGCACAGCGCCGAGGCTGCTACCGCTTTCGCGGGCAAGTTCTTTAGCATCCACCACGTCCACGGGAGCAGCATAGTCGGATATCGAGCGTAAGCCCGGGCCAGCGGAGACGATAAAGTCCTCCAGTTGATAGATCGTCTCATCGGACGATTCTGCGTGAGTGATTTGGGCAAAGCCCAGCGCGGCGCACAGGATGGCACCGCTCGATAAAAATAAGCGATTCATAAGTTGATTGAAAAATGTTGTTCGGTGCATGCGCATGGCACGCGGGAATACCGGCCTAGGCAGACTTGCCCAGAGGTCGGAGTGTTACTTAAACAACAGTTTCAATCGGAGGCGCGCGACTACAGCGCCGAATCGGAGCTTGCCCGCAGTAGATGACTTCAGCATTAAGCGAAACAATCGCCAGCATAGAATCGGTTCGCGCAGGTAGTTCAACCAGAAGCCCAACACCAGTCGCACCCTGATCAAACAGAGTGACAGCACAGGAATGGCTTCCGTCATTTTCTAGAGGTGCATCATCATGGTGCCCCTCACAACTATGCGAATGCTCGCTAGTGGCATGCAGCGCTTCGTGCAGCTGCGGACTAACCGACGCGATGCCCAGCAGGAATATCAACGAAGCCAAACACAGAGACAGTCCGCACATAAATGCGGATGGCTGATGGCTTGAGTTGCCTGCAGTGAACATGGCGCCACCGTCAACTCGGTTTCGAATTTCGTCAAGGAAGAAGGCACAATAGATTAATAAAGACATCTGCCTCTCGGGCGCCTTCACACTCAGATGGAGATCAACACCAAGGGCAACGAAGTGTTCAAGCAGGAACTGGCCAGTCAACAAGAGACCAGCCAGAACCTCCCCCAAGCGGTCAGCGCATTAGATGACGCTACGCGCGGAAGCGCCTTCCAGATCTAGTAGGTTCTACCCCCTTGATAGATTCATCCACTCGTGGGGTCCGCGCTTGCTCAGGCTCTCGATTCGAATCGCTCAATACCAAGCTCGCGCAAGCGCGAATACTACAAAGACAAGCTTCCTTACACTCCTCGCTCCAGAAACAACGCGAGTGCACCTTGATTCCAGGCGTTGCTTTGCGGGTTCTGTCGATTCGTTACGCATGCGTGCTTCAAGAAGCGCCTTAAGGCATCAGGGCTATCGCCGGGTGACCAATGCATCCAATAACTAAAGGCATCGAGCAGGCCTGCTGCCGTTGCCAGCGGCAAGAAAGCATCCACCACCATGGTATTGAATCGCTGCTCGGCAAGGGCACCACTGAAAATTAATCCGTTGAGCGCGGTGCGGCGCTTCGGCAGTTCTACTGTCTTGCGAAAGACGGACGTCGAGCCACGAACCTCAGCCTGTGGAAAAGTCTTTAAGCAAGCTGCCAGTCGCTCTGGCCAGTGCGGTTGCTGTTGCACAATCTGCAAATATTGCGCCAAGCGCCGGCGCGGATGATTCGCAGGCCGCAGGCCGTTGAGCTTCCAATGCGCCGCTTCTTCCGCAAATAAATCATCGCCGTTCATCCCATTGGCACGCATGGCAGCAAGTGGATACTTCGCCGCCAGCCGCAACATCGGCGCACGGTTGCGCGCATAGCCGAGCACCTCTAATGCATAGCTGTGACACGCCGCTTCCCAGCCTTCGTCCTGCAAGCGTTGCTGTGCATATGTGAGCTTCTGTTGCCAACGCGCCTCAGCACCCTCCCGTAAAATCCGCAAGCGCACTGCGAGCGGCTTCTCGATAAATTGCGCCACCCATTCCAATTCGTCCTGATGCTCAAGCTCCAACAGCGCCTCATCCATTGCATACGATTCCAGATCACGATTCAATAGTGGCATCAAATATAACAGCTCTGGCACATGCCCCTTCGAGGTTTGCACTGGGTTGGGATTTCGCCGTTCGGGGTGCAAAACAAGATGCAGCACCACGCGATCAAAGTTCGCATCACACTCGTGCTGATGACTGTGCCAATCCGATACATTAAAATGCACCTCAACATCGCCGACGATTTCAACACCGTCGACAATCAGGCGCGCTTCTTTAAAATCCGAACCCTCCTGCAAGTTCCAGCGCCCAGGGTCTTTCACCTCGAGCGTCTTGCCCGAAACCGTCAACAGCCCCACCGTCGCGAAATCCTGCCGCAACCAGATCTTCTGCACCACCCGCTCGGTTAAAGTGAACGGCCCGTAAAGCCCCTGGATTTCTTCAACATGATCAGTCTGCATAGACAAAGAAGTAATAAAGTCGTGGCCGGAAGCAAATGAGGGCGATATATTCTCACGCTCATATGCAAAGCTTTGAATTGGCTCTTTTTTATGCAAAGGCACTCACAAGGAATGAACCTTGCAGATCCTAAAAATTATCCCCTTTTCGGACCAATGCTGCGCAAAGTTTAAAATCACTGCTCCGTCACAAATCAAGATCGAGGCCATTCTGCCACTCGCGGGCATTTGCCTTGCGGCGCCGTTGAGCGTCTTGAATGAGTCGAGCATCGCAAGCGCGCGCCCAAGCAAATAGTTCTTCTGCGTCCATCGCCATCGCTCCGTTGCCTCGAATCGACTCGCGCACCATATTATCCTGACTCACCACCGTGACGCGCGCTGGGTTCGCCACACGAGCTACAATCCGCTCAATCACCCCATCGGCCGACAGCCCCGCCGGCGCATAAATCCATTCGAAGGTCTTCTTGCCAAAGGGATGATCCACCTCGAGCGAGCTATTCCGACTATCTAGTATTAACGCAGTGCGCACCCCTTCGGCATCGTGGATCGAGGCAACCATCTCAGTCAGCCGATCGCGGGCGGCATCTAAATTCTCACGCAGCACCTCGCGCAGCTCATCCCTCGCATAAATTACATTATACGCGTCAATCAGAAGATAAGATTCTTCAGGCATCAGACATAATACCATAGGACAGAGAATCTAGGTCAACGCTCCAAACAATAAACAATGCCCTCAGTGACACTGACATTGCTAAGCCATCTCGGGCAGACCTGCGTCCTGCCTGTGTTACTGAGGTAAGGTGGCGGTCTACTGGAAATGAATAGCCAAGAATGCCTGTGTCACAAATAAAGCGCTTTTAATCTAAGCTGAATCGCGAATTGATTTAGCGTCAAAATGCCACCACACTGCATTTTATTCGTAATGAAACCGATCCAATCCATCACTTTTGCAGTTAATTCATCCAAGCCTGGAGCTGCAGCTGTCGCAGAGAGCCTCGCCGCACTCGCTCAGCGTGAAGGGGTGGCGACACATATTTTAAAGAACTATCCGCTCACAGCCGATGCCCTGATTGGACAAGACCTGTGCTGTGCAATTGGCGGCGATGGCACATTGCTCGGCGTTCTGGATGCGGCGCTCGAATCCGGATCCGCCGTGCTTGGCATTAACCTCGGCAAGCTCGGCTTCCTCGCCACCTTCACCGAAGCCGAGGCGGCAAGGGATCTCCCCGCACTCATTCAAGGGAACTACTCGATCGCCGAACGCTCGATACTGAGCTGCACGAATGCAAAAGGAGACTGCATCTATGGGCTGAACGACGTCGTCATCAAAGAAACTCAAGGCAGCGGGCTGATCCGCCTTTGCGTTTCCGCCAACGGGAATCCGGTGTCGGAATATCACTGTGACGGCCTCATCTTTTCGACTCCAACTGGGTCGACGGCCTATAACCTCTCTGCCGGCGGCCCGATTATCGGCCCGAAAGTCAGCGCCATTGCGATGACGCCGATTTGCCCGCATACTTTTGGCAATCGTTCGGTCATCTTCGACCACTCAACCCAAATCAAAATCGAAAGCGGCGAGCCCGGCCTCAACCCTCGTATCACGATCGATGGCCGCGTGCGTTTCGATCTCGACGGCAACTTTCCGATCGAAGTAACTGTGGCTGAAAAGAAATTTCGCTTGATGCAAAACCCAGATCACTCGCACTTCGCGATCGTCCGCGACAAGCTCAGCTGGGGCGGGCCCGCAATTCGTTAGCTGGAGGGCAATGCTCCCTCATTGCCGCCATTCAAAGTCAGCGTAGCGAGCGGGATTACCCCGCGATTCTACTCCTACTCTTACTCCTACTCTTACTCTTACTCCTACTCTTACTCTTACCGCCATTGCCGAATTGAGAAAGGCGCATGAACCAATCCACGGCGGAAACGACGGAGCGTTTCCCTCCAAAAAGTGACCCCTCCAGTCTCAGCTCTCTAGTCTCTAACAGTGAACATCCTCGGAAATATCCCTCCTAGTCAGCGTCGGGCCTGCATACAGGTTGCTGAATTACTCAATGCAGCTGGTGGGCGCGCCTTGCTTGTGGGCGGTTGCGTGCGTGATGGCTTACTCGAAATCCCTGTCAAAGATGTCGACATGGAAGTCTATGGACTCAGCGCAGACGAGGTGGAGCGCACCCTCAAAAAGACATTTCGACTCGACACTGTGGGCCGCGCATTTGGTGTTTTTATCATCAAGGGGCACGACATCGACCTCGCCTTGCCGCGCCGCGAGTCCAAGAGCGGGCCGAAGCACACCGATTTTGTCGTTGAAGGCGATCCCAGCATGTCGCCTAGAGAAGCCGCGTCGCGACGTGATTTTACCATCAATGCTATTAGTATTGACCCACTCACCGACGAATTACTCGACCCTTACAACGGCGTAATCGACCTAAAAGCACGCCGTTTGCGCCATGTCTCAGACGCCTTTAGTGAAGACCCGTTGCGTGTACTGCGCGGCATGCAATTCGTTGCACGGTTCAACCTCGAAGCGGCACCCGAAACGATCGCACTTTGCCGCGAACTCTCGCTCGAGCACTTACCCTCAGAACGACTTTGGGAAGAATGGAAGAAGCTCATGCTCAAGGGTGCGCAACCATCCAAAGGTTTACTCTTCCTTCAAGCCTGCAACTGGCTGCAATACTTCCCAGAAATTGAAGCCTTGGTCGGCTGCGAGCAAGATCCGGAGTGGCACCCCGAAGGCGATGTTTGGACCCACACTTGCCATTGCCTCGATGCCTATGCGCGTCATCGAATCGGCGATGCGTGGGAAGACCTCATTGTTGGCCTCGCCGTGCTTTGCCACGACATGGGCAAAGCCGTCTCCAGCTTCGTCGATGAAAAGACTGGCCGCATTCGCAGCCCACGCCACGATGTCGACGGCGTGCCGATTGCGCGTGCATTCCTTGAACGCCTGACGCGACAGAAAAAAATATTTGCAGAAGTACTACCGCTGGTTGAGCAACACATGCGCCCTCTTGCATTATATCGCGATGGGGCAGGCGATGCCGCGATTCGCCGACTTGCCGCCCGCGTCAAACGCGTCGACCGCCTCACCCGCGTGGCCTTTGCCGACAAGAGTGGCCGCCCGCCGATCGTGGTTGATGACTTCCCCGAAGGTGACTGGCTGCTCAAAAAAGCCACCGAACTGGCGATTGAAGACAGTGCCCCAAAACCAATTTTACTCGGTCGACATTTAGTCGAGCTCGGTATCAAGCCCAGTCCACAGTTCGGCAAAATCCTCGACCGCGCCTATGAAGCACAACTCGAGGGCGAATTTACCGATGAAGCCAGCGCGCGCAGCTACCTGGAAGCCATCATCGAAGCATAGGGCGACACTAACGAAGACCCGACTACTGCGATTTTAGAATCTGTACGTCCTGCATCATCAAATCCTCGATATTCCCGCCGAAGCCATCCACTTGGATCAGTTCAAACAACTCAGGTTGATCAAACAATCGAGGCTCAATAATGAATAGCTGCTCTATGCCGTGATGCACGAATTTATGAATTTCACGCCATTTCGAGGTGCGGGTAGTCATCTCATAAGGTTGCTCAATCGGATACTCATCCTCAGCAATACGATACACCTCGCGGAAACCTAGAAACGGATAAATTGCCAGATAATGCTCCCTATCTTTGGTACCCATATACTTCCAAGGCTCATGAAACTTGCAGCCATGCTGCATGTTCATTCGCCATAAATCCGACTTCGTCACCTTTTCTGAATACCACTCCTTCGATCTGCCCACGTCAATTGATGGACCTTGCGCTAAAAAATCAGCCCCATCCGCGACTACATACGAACTACCCAAAGGTGCGACTACCACGGCAGTCGAACTTGCAGTCATTGAGTCTCCAATGTCCGAATGACGACATCCGATCAACAACATTACGCACAGACTAAACAGCAGTAGGCAGTTTAAAGTAAACTCTCTAACTTTCATTTATCATCTGATATCGGTAATACGCATCGAATCCGCATTCCTAATCTGCTTCATATAATCAGGACACCGGCACCCGTCAGATTGATCCTCTGGAATCTGTTTCACACAGCAGGCAAACGCTTTGCCAGCGGAGAGACACAAAGTGAATGCGTTACGTTGCGTCATTTGAACCAACATCGCACGCCTCTAACAACCACTCGGCAGCACTGACGTCACTGCCTGCATGCAACAGACCGCGGAGCTCGGCAGCACCCACGGCAGCCGCGTGGCCAGCTTGCGGATCATCGAGCGCAATTAGAATCTGCTCAGCTAAGCGTTTCGGCTTGGCGGCGCCTTGAATGAATTCGGGATGCAATGGACGCTTAAGTAACAGGTTCGCAATGCCAATATACGGGATCTTCACCAATATGCGCCCTAGCCAATAACTGATCGGATTAAGGCGATACACGATCGCACCAGGGATCCCCGAAAGCGCACAGGCCAGCGACATTGTGCCAGAGCTCATCAACACAGCGCTCGCCGGCAAGCCGTTTTCCTCATTACGCACGAACTCAATCGAGCTCTGCAATGCAGGATATTCCTGTAACACTGCCTCCAAAACATCGCGAATACGTTGGCTTGGGTAAACAACTTTGGCGTTTAGTTCTGGCTTCGTTTTTTGCGCCAATTGAAAGCCCTGTAACAATAACGGAAAGATGCGACCCACTGCAGCAGTGCGACTCCCTGGCAGCAACAGCATCGGTGCCGACGCATCGTAGCTGAACGGCAATTGATAACTTTCGCGCACAAACGGATGACCGACAAACTCCGTCGGCAGATCGGTATCGGCAAAGCATTCCACTTCGAATGGAAAAATCACCCCGAGGCAATCGAGCGTGCGCGCCATCTTAAAGCGACGCTTCGCTTTCCATGCCCAGACCTGTGGGCCTATGTAATAGCTAATGCCGATATCGCCACCGCCTTTTTTGCTCAAGCCACGTTCGAGTAATTGCTCAGCAATGCGCAGATTGAAGCCAGGATAATCAACGAAACAAATATGCTTCGGTCGATAGCGTTCGATCCAATCCAGCGTGCGATCAAACAGCACCTTAAAGAAACCATAATGCCTGACTACCTCAGCAAAGCCGACAATCGACATCGCAGTTAAATCGTAAAGCAGTTGCGCGCCTTCGGCTTGGAGTTTAACGCCACCGAGACAGGCGACCTTCATATCAGGGTGCTTCAATCGGATATCAGCGACAATTTGTGCCGCATGTTCATCACCAGAATGCTCACCAGCAACGAAGAGTAAGTCCGGCTGACCATTGCTTGGCGCGGCGAAATCGGCAGGTACTGGAAGCTGTTCAGACATTAATGCGAAACCAGAAAATTTATTTATCGGCGTGAATCAATTCCGTGATCTGAATCGCCAGTTCAAGTGCCGATTTGCCGAGCTCGGCACCGACTTTTGGTTGCCCAGCGTCTTTGACGACTTGCAGGAAAGATGCGAGCTCAAGCTTAAGCGGCTCGTCCTTCTCGATTGGGATCTCTTCACGTACGAGTTCTGGACCTTCCTTACGTAGAAAATGACCACTCTGATTCATAAAGTCCAGCGATAGATAGTTCGCGGGTTGGAACACACGGATCTCACGCACTTTCTTCATGCTCACACGACTGGTGTTGATATTTGCGACACAGCCGTTTTCAAAAGTGATTCGTGCATTGGCGATATCTTCACTATTGGAGAGGACATTCACACCGACTGCATCAACCTGTTTAATCGGCGAACGCACAAGTGCCAAGATCACACCAAGATCGTGGATCATCAAGTCAAGCACCACGCCCACCTCGGTACCACGTGGATTAAATGGAGCTAAGCGGTCGGCTGTAATAAATTGTGGCTTGGTGACCGCATTTTCAAGGTAGCCCATCACTGGATTGTAATGCTCGATGTGCCCGACCTGAACGATGCGACCAGCAGCCTTCGCCGCGGAAAGAATATCCTCAGCCTCTTCAAGGCTGGTACAGAGCGGCTTTTCAATTAACAAATGGCAGCCACCCTCAAGCAACGGCACCGCCACATTTCGATGATGATCGGTCGGCACTACGACGCTTACAGCATCGCACGCTTTAGCCAATGCTTCGAGCGACTCGAAGCGAGGGCAACTGTATGCCTCACACATTTCTGCCGCGCGCGCGTCGTCGGACTCGACGATCCCCACCAAGTCACACGCTTCGAGCGCAGCATAGATACGAGCATGGTGTTGGCCCAGATAACCGGTACCTACGACACCGCAACGAATTTTTGAGTCTTCAGACATGCGGGCATGAAGTGGCAATCTAGAGCCGATGACAAGACGAGATTCGGCTTAAGCGATCACAGCACTAAAGTCGAGTCAGGCTCTACTACGACTCTGGCAGGGGCTCCGGTTGATCACGCTTAGCGCATGCACGATAAGTGCGCAGCATATGTTTAACCACTTCAGGAATGGTGCGTCCATCAGTAGTAATGCAGGCACCTGATTCCATATAGATCGGCTCGCGCGCAGCCAATAACTCGCGAATACGTGCCTCAGGATCGGCTACATTCAGCAGCGGCCGGTTATTATTTCGACTTGTGCGCTCGATGATACTCTCGACCGAGGCGAATAAGCAGATCACCACTCCTTTTGACTTCAGCAATTCCGACATACCCTCTTGCACGACCAAGCCACCCCCACAAGAAACGACACAGCCCTGCGTCGGATGACCTGTTTCGATAAACTCGCGCTCGTAGGCCCGAAATTGCGCCTCACCCTCAGCAGCGAAAATCGCCGCAATCTTTTTACCTACCTGCTTTTCGATACGATCATCCGAATCGAGAAATTTATAGCCGAGCTCACGCGCGACACGCCGTCCGATGGCGGACTTCCCGACGCCCATAAATCCGACTAAATACAGATTTGGCTTAGTTGTCTGTCTGTTTTGATTCACGGCCTTGAATTTTAGAACTGCTCGCGCGCGGTGCGACACTATTTTCAATACATTTTTACTCAGCCTATACACTTGAAGCCATACCGCTTCCAAGCATACTTAGCAATCATATGGATAATAGCGTCGTCGAAGTCAGCGTAAAAGGAGTCATGCCCACATCAAACGGATGTGCTGTTTTCTTGGGAAACGACACCAAAACCTTTGTTATTTACATGGATCGCACTATCGGCGAAGCGATTCAACGTGCTGTGAATGGAGAGCAGGCAGAGCGCCCAATGACCCACAATCTAATGATCACTCTGCTTGACGGTCTCGGTGCCGAAGTGGAGCGCGTCGTAATCAACGATGTCAAAGAGGGCACCTTCTTTGCCCGCCTTATCGTATCGATGGAGAATGAACTCGGGCACAAGATCGTCGAAGTCGACGCGCGCCCCAGCGACTCCATCGTACTTGCTCTCACCTGCGACAAGCCCTTGTATGTAGCCCAACAAGTGCTCGACTCGGTCGACGACATGGCCGAGATCCTCGCGAAGATCCTCAAAGAAGATGAATAGTGGAGTTTGGCACTGTTTTAGATAAAATGAAACTAATACTCGCACTTTTTATTTTTTTTGCAGCTGGCTGCACCTCACTTTTGGTAGAAGAACCGATCGGCAGCGATTTTACGCCCGAACAACTCAGTGACTTCGAAGGCTCTTGGTTCATTTCAAATAAAGGCGATATTAGTCAAATCATTGATCTGAAAAAAATAGATAATATCGGAACGTTTAAAACCGCTAGCATCGGATGGAACGATGATGAAAAGACCTTCGATTTAGACGAAGGAAAAGTCATTCTAAAAAAAGGAAATAAATATGGAATTCTCCATATTATGGACGACGAATTTCAAAAATCGGAACGAAAATACCTGCTAATCACGTTGTTTAAGACCAGGGAGGACCAAAAAATCGAAAGTTGGTTACCCTCCAATAAATCAATCAAAGAATTTTTAAGCAGCGGCGCTCTAAAGACTGAAAATGTTGACGGGGACATCGTCATCACTGACAAGCCTCAACGAATAATTGATGAACTAGAATCGAACTTTCAGCTAATATTCGACCAAGAATCGAGTGTCACATTAACTAAAATTAAATAGTTAAGCCCGAAAGCTATCACCTCGATGCAGCCACTCCCTGACACACTAATTCCTGGCCAACCATCGACTGCACTGGCTCCGATGCAGGACGTCACCAATTTGCCGTTCATGCAATTGCTGGGTAAATACGGTGCACCCGACCTACTGTTTACCGAGTTCTTCCGCGTGCACTGCCACTCGCGACTGGAGCAATCGATCATCGATTCGATCTGCGAGCATGGCACTGGCCGCCCGGTCTTCATCCAGTTGATCGGCGAAAGCCTGCCCGATCTGGAACGCACGGTGCAGGAGATCGAAACACTGCAACTACCAGTCGCAGGCATCGACTTGAACATGGGCTGCCCCGCGCCTAAGGTATATAAGAAGAAAGTCGGTGGTGGACTGCTGCGAGATCCCGCAAAAATCGATGGGATCCTAGGTTGCCTACGCGCAGCGATCAAAGGACGCTTTACCGTAAAGATGCGCATCGGCTTCGACGGCGACGAACATTTCGACACCATCCTCGATCTGGTCGAAAAGCACGACGTGGATCTCCTTAGCCTGCACGCCCGCACCGTCAAAGAAGCGTACCGCAGCGAGGTGCACTACGAATATATTAAACGCGCAGCCGAACGCCTTACCTGCCCGGTGCTCGCCAATGGCAACGTCACCTCAGTAGCAAAAGGACAGTGGGTGCTGAATGAAACCCACAGCGCAGGCTTGATGGTCGGCCGTTCTTGCATTCGCAACCCTTGGATCTTCCGCCAACTGCGCGAGCATTTCTCCAAGCAACCCATCTTTCGCCCAACGCTGGCCGATGTGCGCGACTATGTCGAAGACCTATTTATCGCTACCAGCCATAGGCAACGCCACGAACTCAGCCACATCAATCATATGAAAAAGTTCCTCAACTTCGTTGGTCTCGGCGTCGATATGGACGGGCAATTCCTGCATGATATGCGCCGCACCCGCTGCAAGGACGACCTCGACGCCGTCTGCCAAAAGCACTTAATCGACGATGGCCGCGCCGAACAACTTTTCCCCGAAGAGCCAATCAAAGGTCTGATCGCCCGCCCCAATTGCGAAACGCCACAAGGCTGCGAACTGTAAGAGTGCATCTCGCTGCTGCTCAATCGCGGCATAAACCCGCTCGCGATAAACAACCGCAGCGACTCGGTTCAATCCATCAGGTCGAATATAGGCAGAGTAATTTACGGCTCAACGCCGATATTTCCAGCCAATGGTGAGTCAAGCTATTCGCGATGAATCTGCAGGCGAGGCGGCCACGCCCCATTTTGAAAGCCAGCAATCCAATAATACTTGGTATCAAGCGATTAAACCTAAGTTACCCACTCGCAAATGAATCCAATTCATTCGACACGGTTTTTTCTTCTTCGAAATACCTATAAAATAGGTTGCGCCGCCCAATCAACCTTGGCATCTAGCAAGCTTCCTTTTTGTGCCTAGAACACTAACCAACAACAGATGAACATTCACGAGTATCAAGCAAAAGAGCTCCTTCACAACTACGGCGTCCCGGTCCCACGCGGATATTCAGCGACAAATGCCGAAGAAGTAGACACCGCCATCTCCAAGATTGAAGGCGATCTAATCGTTGTTAAATCGCAAATTCACGCAGGTGGACGCGGCAAGGGAACGTTCAACGATGGCTACCAAGGTGGGGTTAAGGTCGTCAAAAGTAGCGAAGCCGCACAAACAGCCGCCATGGCGATGCTCAACAACACACTAGTGACCGCACAGACTGGCTCAGCTGGGCGCAAGGTGCAGACACTCTACGTCACTGAAGGGTGCGACATTGCACACGAGTATTACCTCGCGATCGTGCTCGATCGTGACACCGCTCAAGCAGTCATCATCGCCTCGACTGAAGGTGGCATGGACATTGAAGCAGTCGCCGAGTCCACTCCAGAGAAGATCACTCGCGTCGCAGTTTCGCCTTCCACAGGCCTACGCCCCTTTCATTGCCGTGAAGTCGCTTACGCACTTGGCTTCGAAGGCGATCAGGTTAAGCAACTCAGTAAAATCCTCAGCGGCACCTACAAGATGTTCTGGGAAAAAAATGCCGAGCTGGTAGAGATCAACCCACTGGTCACCACACCGGAAGGTCAAGTCGTCGCCCTCGACGCCAAAGTATCCTTCGATGGCAATGCGCTGTTCAAGCACCCTGACATCCAAGCACTCCGCGACTTGAACGAAGAAGACCCGAAAGAGATCGAAGCATCCAAGTTTGACCTAGCCTACATCGCACTGGACGGCAATATCGCCTGCCTCGTGAACGGCGCAGGACTTGCCATGGCGACGATGGACATCATCAAGACCTTCGGCGGCGAACCGGCCAACTTCCTCGATGTCGGCGGAGGTGCCAACGAAGAGAAGGTCACTGCCGCCTTCAAGATCATCCTGTCCGACCCGAATGTTAAAGGTATTTTAGTCAACATCTTCGGCGGCATTATGAAGTGCGACGTCATTGCACGCGGCATCGTTGCTGCAGCCAATAACATCGAACTGAACGTGCCACTCGTCGTCCGCCTCGAAGGCACCAACGTCGAAGCTGGTAAGAAGATCCTCCGCGAAAGCGGCATCGCACTAACCCCAGCCGACAGCCTTGTCCAAGCTGCTGAAATCATCACTAGCCAAGTCGCCGGCGCCTAAGCGCATTGACACGATAACTTTTAATATAAGATCCAATGAGTATTCTCGTTAACAAAGATACACGTCTTGTCGTTCAGGGACTGACCGGTAAAACTGCCACCTTCCACACTTTACAATGCATTGATTATGGAACGAATGTCGTCGCTGGAGTCACACCCGGCAAAGGCGGTCAGCTATGGGAAGGCAAAGTGCCTGTCCTGAATACGGTTTCCAAAGCAGTGAAGCAATACGGAGCCAATGTTTCCGTCATCTATGTCCCGCCTCCATTCGCGGCCGACTCAATCCTCGAAGCGATTGCAGCCGAGATCCCACTCGTCATCTGCATCACCGAAGGTGTGCCAGTGCGCGACATGGCTGAAGTGCGTAAAGCACTGGATGCAACAAACGGTAAAACTCGTTTGATCGGGCCAAACTGCCCAGGGATCATCACACCCGGCGAATGTAAGATCGGCATCATGCCGGGCTACATCCACAAGCCAGGTCGCGTCGGTGTGGTCTCTCGCTCCGGCACATTGACTTACGAAGCCGTTTACCAGCTCACACAGCGCGGCCACGGTCAGTCCACATGCATCGGTATCGGTGGTGACCCAATCAACGGCACCTCTCAACTCGATGCTGTGCGCTTGCTCAACGAAGATCCTGACACGGACGCGATCATCATGATCGGTGAAATTGGTGGCAGCGCTGAAGAAGAAGCGTGCGCCTACATCAAGGAGCACGTCACTAAGCCAGTCGCTGGATTCATCGCAGGCGCTTCTGCACCCAAAGGCCGGACCATGGGCCACGCTGGTGCAATCGTTTCTGCAAACGGATCTGGCACAGCCGAAGCGAAGTTCGCCGCCATGGAAGATGCCGGTGTCTCCATCGCCCGCAACCCATCGGAAATCGCCGACGCCCTGCTAAAGATCTACAAGGGCTAATTTGCCTAAAGTGGATCAATCCTTTCAAAATCCGCCTGCTGCCTCGTGCACAGGCGGCTTTTTTGTGCCCTCAAACAATGCAACACCCACAAATGAGAAATTATTGTTTTTTTGAAACTTTTGAGCTGTAAACCACATATACTAATATGTGTGACTCCAGCAGGAACTCTACTCCACGATTCGTATCCAAATTGAATACCAATTGACAGGTCGGCCTTAAAAAACACTAACTTCCCCTCTATTACCCCCAGCTACACTGCAAACCAGAAAGGATCGAACCATTCGCTTACCAACCAAAATACTGCTCAAAATCGGCGCCTGCCTATTACTGGCCACCTCACTTTCCACTAGCGCCTACGCCAGAATCTTCACCAATATGGCAGGTAAAACGATTGAAGCTGACCTAGTCTCGATGCATCGAGACCAAGTTACCTTTCGACGCACTGTAGATCGGAAAGTAGTCTCCCTCGCACTCAACCAGTTCTCGGCCAAAGACCGTAGTTATATACTCGCTCAAAAAGAGGCAGGCCTACTCAACGCCACGGCCTACAAGCAAGGGCAACCCGATGTCGCCCGAGTCGTGAAACGACAAGACCACTTCGGCGCCAGTCAGCAAATCGATAAATTTCTTGCTAAGTACTGGGAAGCGCAAGGCGTCGAACCCGCCCCGATCATCGACGATGCCACCTACCTGCGTCGAGCTTATCTCAAAATTATCGGCCGCATTCCAACCTACGCCGAAGCAGTCCACTTTCTCAACGATAACACCCCACGCAAGCGCTCCGAGCTAATCGATAGCCTTTTGGACTCAGCCGGTTACGTTAGTCATAACTTCAATCTCTGGGCCGACATCCTACGCGCAAAAACTTCTGGCCGTGAAGGCAGTCGCTACGGCGGCATCTACTATATCCCTTGGCTCAAAGAACAGATCCGCCGCAACGTCCCATACGACGACTTTGTCGAGTCGCTACTCACCGCCAACGGCTACCCGTGGGATAATCCGGCAGTCGCCTACTATCTGCGCGACTTTGGCATGCCGCTGGATAACATGTCCATGACTGCGCAAGTTTTTCTCGGCACACAAATGCAATGCGCACAATGCCACGACCATCCCACCGATGTGTGGAGCCAAAAAGACTTCTACGAATTCGCCGCCTACACCTACGGCCTAAAAACTGGGGTCAACATCCAGAACGACGACCCGAAGCTCAAAGAGGTCATGCGCCGCCTGCGAGAAACTACCAAGAAACAGAATAACGGCAAAATACCAGGCAACCAGAAAGCCTCCCCGATGAGTGCTGGGCGAGAGTTCTTCGATCCCCTCAAATGGGGCGTCGTGCATACCGAGCGCCCGCTCAAACTACCGCAAGACTATCAATACGACGACGCTAAGCCAAAAGACATCGTCGAGCCCAAGATCCTCTTCGGCAACCAATCCGATGCCAAACTACACGATTCCAGTGAGCGCGTGGACAGCTACGCCGACTGGCTCGTGTCGAAAAACAACGAACGCTTCACACTCGTCATCGCCAACCGCATGTGGAAACACGTCATGGGCAAAGGCCTCATCGAGCCCGTCGACGAGCTCACCGACGAATCCGTAGCCGATGACCCGGAGCTCATGGCATACCTAGAGTCGATAATGATCGCGCTCGACTACGACCTAAAGCAATACCTGCGCGTGCTCTACAATACTCAGTATTTTCAGCGCCAAGCCGTGATCGACAACCCCGACCTACCGGATGACTACCATCTCGAAGGCCCGATCTTCCAACGCATGAGCTCGGAGCAGATTTGGGACTCCATTGCCACACTGATGACTCCGGACATCGACCAAATCCTCAATACCAGCTACAAGGGCAACAACGGCGGCATCCAATACGTCACAGGACAGAAGCCAGCCGCAGCAGTCTACCTTGATGAATGGTCTGCTCAGAAGATCGCCAGTCATGTCACCAAGATGAGCGATGTCTATGCAGCCTATTTCGCGGCACGCACCAAACAAAATAAAGCCAATCAAGACCCCACCCTTAAAGGGACTCCAGAACTTGCAGCCATCCGAAATGAATTCCAAAAAACTCGTAGAGCCTGGAACCAAATGCTCAATCCAGACCTCAGCGAATCAGACGCTGGTGCATCGATGGAAATGAGTATGATGGCAGCAAACTTCCCGAGCACAAAAGGGAAGGGCAAAAGTAACAAAGCCGACGAGAAGTGGATCAAAAACATTCGCCGCGCTTCCGAACTGCAATCCCCTCAAAGCAACGGCCACCTACTCGAAGTCTTCGGCCAATCCGACCGCATGCTGATCGAGAATAGCGACGAAAAGGGCAATGTCCTGCAAGCCCTGTTCCTAATGAATTCGAACCAAACTAATTGGCTGCTCGCGCAGCGATCTGCTCCCGTGCTGGAAGCACGCCAAGCTCAGACCCCCAAAGCCAAACTCGAAACTCTCTATATAGGATTCTTAGCTCGCAAACCCTCGGAAGCCGAAATGGAAGCCCTGCTGCCCTACTTCAATGAAGACCCCGAGAAGGCCCGCCAACGCATCATTTGGGCGATGCTCAACACCCAGCAATTCCTGTTCATCCAGTAAGCCCAGCCCTCAGTATCCTAATCATACTCTTAATCTTAGTCATAATCTCCACACACAAAAACAGATTAGGATTAAGAGTAGGATTACGACTAAGAACCCACCTCCACACAGCATCCCTAATTCCTAATTCTCTCTGCTATGTATGACGAACTAAACAAATTGGACGAACTCTCACGTCGTAAATTCATACAATACTCGGCCAAGGCACTGCTCGGTGTCGGTCTATCTGCGAGTACCACTCCCCTCTGGGCCTCGCAAACCATCAAGAAGCCGACCGCGCGCAACGTCATCTACATTTACCTCAGCGGTGGCATGAGCCACATCGATACCTTCGACCCCAAATCTAGCTGGAAAGATCAAGGGCCGGTGCAAACAATCGATACCAACGTGGCCGGGATTCAGATTAGCGAATACTTACCCAGCCTAGCACGACGCATGGACAAGATCGCGATCATCCGCTCCATGAATTCAACCCAAGGCGCGCATGAACCAGGGAATTACTTCATGCACACCAGCTACGCGCAGCGCGGGACGATTAAGCACCCCGGACTCGGCGCATGGCTCAACAGCATGTCCGGCAAGACCAACTCCACCCTGCCTGGAAACGTGCGTATCGGCGGCAGTAATAACGCCACCGGCGGCGCAGGCTTTCTCGATTCGAAATACGAGCCACTCCACCTCGGCAGCCCCGACGAGGGACTGCCCTACGTCGATCGGCATCAAAGTGTCGACGAAGCCGAACTACGGGAACGCTTGGCACTCGCGCAGATGATGGATCTCTCTTTTCATAAAAAGTATCCTTCCAAGCAAGTGCGTGCCTATGGCGATGTTTACGAACAGGCAATCAAGCTGATGAACAGTAAAGACCTCGCCGCTTTCGACCTTAGCCAAGAGCCGAAGCTCACACGCGATGTTTACGGCGATTCTCGCTTCGGCAAAAGTTGCTTACTCGCGCGTCGACTCGTCGAGCACGGCGTGCGCTTTGTCGAACTCACCCTTGGCGGTTGGGATACACACAACGACAATCACGATCAAGTCGCCGGACTCACTAGCCCACTCGATCAATCTGTCTCCGCTCTACTCGACGATCTCCACTACCGCGGTCTCCTCGACGAGACGCTCGTCGTGATCGGCACCGAGTTTGGTCGATCCCCCGAAATCAACAGCAACGCTGGCCGAAATCACCACCCTTCCGCCTTTAGCTGCGTGCTAGCTGGCGGCGGTATCAAAGGTGGTCAAGTTTACGGCTCGACCGACGCCAGTGGCCACTCCGTCGCCGACAACGGCGTCAGCGTGCCAGACTTCAACGCGACCATCGCCTACGCCCTCGGCTTGCCGATTGATAAAGTAGTGCACTCCCCAAGTGGCCGCCCCTTCAGCGTAGCCGATAAAGGTCGCCCCATCACCGCACTGTTTTAAAAAGAGGAGTTAGAATTCAGGAGTCAGCAGTTAGCGTCTCTCCTAATCTTAATCCTATTCTTAATCTTAATCCCACTTCACGCCTCTAGCATGCCCGATTTCTTGATCCCCTTTGGCCCTTTTCACATGGTCATACTTCATTTGCCGATCGGAGCACTCACCGCGATCTGGTTTCTAGAATTTCTACTCGAAAAAAACGACGACAAACATAAGAACCAAGCCACCGGCTTGCTGCACTTGTTACTACTGATATCTTGCGGCCTAACCGTCGTACTTGGCCTCAGCTACGAAGAGTTCGGCCAATACGGCGACGAAATCGAACAACACAAATTCTGGGGCCTCATCTTTGCCGGCTGTATCGTCGCCACTTACCTTTGTTATTGGATTCATCGCAAGCTAGGCAAACGTAGCAGCAAATCGGTCTACCTGCTGGCACTCCTCGCCGCTACTATCACAATGGTCATGACCGCCCATCAGGGCGGTGAGATGGTACACGGCAAAGGTTTCCTCTCCAAACCATTTCAGGAAGAAAAGCGCCAAGCCATCGCCCCCGCTCCATTCGCCGATGAAAGCAGCAAAGAAAATACGGACCAAGCGCGCATAGTTACTCAACCAACCAGCACCTCGGCTCTCAACGCCCCGATGGACGATGTAATGAACGGCACAGATCGGATCGATCCAATATCAGCGCCAATCGCTGCGCTAGAACAGACACCTCAAGTGTTAGACCCCAGAATCGCGCTTTTTAAAACGTCTCAAGCCATCTTCGAACGCAACTGCTACAAGTGCCACGGTGCGACCAAACAAAAAGGAGGCTATCGATTAGATGAGCAGCATTCGATTAACCTAGGCGGCAAGAGTAAGCTACCCGCGATCGTGCCTGGCAACGTCGAGCAGAGCGAGCTGATGTATCGCATGTTACTTCCACACGACGATGACGACGCCATGCCTCCCGAAGAGAAAGACCCAGTCTCCCCTGAAGACATCGATCTCGTGCGCCAATGGATCGAGGCTGGCGCCTACTGGCCGAACGAAGCGGAGCTCAGTGCGGCAGCAAGCGACACCGTCAAACTTGGCAACGCCGACACCGACCTATTGATCGAGCAAATCAGTCGCACTGGCGTGAAGGCCGAATACAACGCATGGGGCGACGAAAGCATCCGGATCGACCTCGGCGTGGTCGGGCCCGGAAAGCTGAACGAAGCCATCCAGCAGCTCAGCGGGTTGCGCAACAAACTGACTTGGCTCGATTGCAGTGAATTAGCCCTCAGCTCAGACTTCTTTCAACAACTCGAGCAGTGTATCAATTTGCAACGCCTACATTTGAACGGCACCGACATAACCGACAAGCAACTAGACACACTTAGCCAGCTTGCTGACCTCAACTACTTGAACCTCTACAATACCCAAATCAGCGACGCAGGGCTCGAATCACTCCACGCTTCCAGCAGCTTACAAAAAATATTCCTCAGCCAGACTCAAGTCACCGCCAATGGGATCGCAAAATTAAAGAAATCCCTACCGGAGCTAGAAGTCGTGCATCAACCTTAAAAAAGGAGTCAGCTGGGAGGAGTTAGTGGCTTAGGATCGACAATCAAAAGCTAAGCCAAAAGCTATTAAAGATGAACGCATTTTTCCGATCCACTACCTGGCGCCTTCTCCTGATGCCCCTACTAATTAGTTTGAGTGCACTGTTTGGCAGCGCGGCGGTCGCTTTAATTCCCATCTGGCTTGCGGCGATCTTTGCCCTAGTGTTTGGACTGGGCTTGTTATTTTTCCTAGTGAGCGCGATCAGATGGTTCATACAAAAAAAAGTGAAGCGGGGCCTGGCGGCGCTTGGATGTCTGCTGTGCTGTCTTCTTGCTCTGGTTCCGGCGGGGATGGCGATGTTCTTTGGTTCGATGTTGGCTGAAGACCTGGACAATTTTGCTAACGAACTCACATTGCCAGAAAACGTAGTCCTGTTGGATCCAACCAGCCAGCCGCCTCATCCGAGCGAGCCGGACTGGACGGAACCGGATTCTTTTCAGGCGGCGCTGATCGCAACGCTGGAAACGACCGGAACCTCGGATGCTGCCTTTCTGCCCTCAATTCCCGCGCTTGGGATCTTACACCGTGATTACCCCGAATTACTGAACTGGTACCTGTCCGCCTCTCCGGCTTGGTGGCGCCATCAAATGGATGGTAAAGAATTCGCGACGCGGAGGTGGCTTTTAAAAGAAGAATGGCAAACGCGTAACCACGGCTATTTTTCCTCATTTCACCCACCTGAGTCCCAAAACTACCAGACCCGAACTTGCATCGGCCTGTCTGGAAAAACCTGGAGCTGGAGAGCAGATCCAGTACCCTCGGGAAAAGAACTTATCCTGCCAATTAAACAAGGGTATAAGCTGAAGGAAAGTTACGTCGTTTGGCAGGAGCAAGGGGTGACAGTGGAGATCATGGAACAGGCGGAAACGGAAGAACGGCGGATGAGTAAGGCTGCGGTCCGAGAACTGCAGGTTGAGTTCGAGGCTCTGCTTAAAGATCCGACCCTGGAATCCGCGCGGGCCCTGCTTCCCACAGGAGCGATTATACGAGGTGAGCCTTCCATCTCCCTCGCCGGGGGGTCTGGGCGCTATACTGCAGTTATCCGGTGTAATCCGGGCGCGCCCGGCAATCTTTACCTGAAGGCCTACGAAATCACCGGAAAAGTTCCTCTATCGAAGTCCCGCTTAAAACAAAGCTCGGCCGAATTTATCGGCTGGTCGGACGACCCAGATGAGCTGTTTCGCGCAAGCTTCGATTTTTCTATTTATGAGGGCGATTGGAATCAGTACTACGGAGCTCGCTTTGAGGTTTGGTTCTCCCCGGAGCATGGTGGGAGTGACCGTAAGCTTATGGAGTCAAATTGGAAGATCGACGGCTGGTCGAGATGAGACCAGTTGGTGCCACACACAACGTCACTTCAGTTCACGGGCAATCGCCTTAGACAATTGAATCAGCAGCTTAATCCCAGCAGTCAACAATGCTTCGTCACCGACTTCATCGAGGGCCGTAGTCTCAGCAAACTGATACGCATGGCGCTGCTTTGCCGGAGTAAGACTTCAGCTGGCAAGCAAAACGGCATGCCCCTCTGCAGGAGCAGCGAGACTCTCCAAAGGGACCGCAACTCACTAAGATTTCGCCAAGGCATTGCCCTCAGTCAGGGCATTCATTTTCGAGGTCAATGCCGACTCAATCGCAGCCGCAACACCGAGATTATCTGCAATGCAGTTTACAATCGCACTGCCAACGACGATACCGTCGGCTGCCTGCGCGACTGTGTTGACATGATCGGCATTGGAAATACCGAAGCCAACCACGACTGGTAGATCGGTGTACTGCTTAATCACATCTACGCGTGCCTTAATGCCATCCGACATCGCAGCTTGCTCACCCGTCACACCTTCACGTGATACGTAATAAACAAATCCAGTAGCTACCTTACAGATCGTTTCTAAGCGCGAGTCTGGAGTGGTTGGTGCGACGATAAATACGGTTTGCAATCCATGCTTCTCACACGCTACTAAATGATCGCCAGCTTCTTCCGGCGGCAGGTCTAAAGTGAGTATACCGTCGACCCCCGCAGCTTTTGCTTGCTTAGCATAAGCCTCACTACCCCAAGCGAAGACCAGATTGTAATAGGTATAGAAAACAATCGGCACGTCGCTAAATGCACGGATCGCTTTGACTAGCTCGAGCACACGGGTGCTGCTACTTCCACTTTCAAGTGCACGTTGCGCGGCCAGTTGATTCGTCGATCCATCTGCGAGCGGATCCGAAAATGGCACGCCCAACTCAAGTACATCGACACCCGCATCAATCACCGCACGGCATGCTTTGACAGATGTTTCAAAGTCAGGATCGCCAGCACACAGATAGCCGACAAAGGCGGCACGATTTTCGGCACGGGCTGTAGCGAAGGCTTTTTCAATACGAGACATTTTGAGTATAAAAGTAAAAAGTGTGAAAGTCTGTGGCGACAACGGTTTAAGCGACCTGATCGAGCCTCGTCAAGTAACCAGAGAACATTCGCACGTTTCCACTCTTAGGCATTCGCACTGCGAAGCCTCTAACTATTACGCACTAGCGCTTTTTCAATCAGCGGCAACATCTCGCCGCGCCGGAAAAGTGTAACCTGCCCAGTACTGCCGGAAACGACAACGCACAGACAATCTTCGACTTGAGTAATCGACGCAGCGGCGGCATGACGACTACCTAAGCCACTGGGCAGATTATGAGTATAATCTGGCGCATGAATCAATGAGCCTGCGGAAATTAACACCCCATCACCACGAATAATAAATGCACCATCAATCGAAGAAAGCTCTTTGACCGTTTCGTCCATGAATGGGTTGAGGATGTTCCGATCTTCATCCTTATATCCATAAAATGGATTTAAAATAAGCGGCTTGGTATATTCAATAATTTCATCTGAATTGCCTAATACAAATAAGCAGCCGACAGGGTGCCCTTCGCGACCTTCGACAGCGAGCTCAGTGGCAATGGCAAGCACCCGCTCGACCACCTCTGCCTTAACTCCCGCGGGTAACATATCGGACTTCTGCATTAGCATCGTTTGGAACTCTCGCTCCACATCGACTACTGTAATACTATCGAATTGATTACTTTGCGGCAATCCGCCCACACAGCAAAGCCGCTCAGTATTCGAAAAGATACCACGCGTAAGGCCAATCAACACAGCACTGCGCAATTGAGAAAAGCGGTGATTACTAAACGAACGAATCGGCAAAATCGCATCAATATCGTCACGCTCGGTCACGGAATCTGAAGTGCCATGCGCTATCAATACCGTCTTAAAACCTTTAAACACGCGCCCCACTTCCACGCCACCGCCGAAGGTATCACCAAACACTAAGACTGACGTGCAGTTCGCCCCTTTGGCGATCTTTGCCGCTTCCTTCAGAATTAAATTATTAAACCGATCATGACGGCGACGCGGCTTCACTCCATCCCCGCCAAAAACCGACTTCAGCTCACGACGAAAGTCTGGCAACGATTCAGCTGCCGCCAAGCGCTCCATGTGCGAATCATCCTGAAACACACGAGCCAGCGATGCTAAGCTATACAAATAACTCCGCGCGTTTTCTGATGCGAGTAATAGAAAAACGTAGCGGATACCTTGGTACTCAGTTTGCCCATCGTAGCACAACCCATTCGGACAACGCCCCACCGCTATCATATAGTTGCGCTTCATCGGTACTCGCGCATGAGGCAAACACACACCGCTGCCTAAATAAGTCGTCATCTGTTTCTCCCGGTCCAGCAGATCCCTCAGCAGCCCCTTTTTTGTCAGCTTCCGGTCTTTCGATAAATCGAAAACGTTCAACAGTTCCGACAACGCACCCTTGAAGTCGGTGCTCTCGAGATCGATCACACGATTTTGAGCGATGTAGCGGTCAATGCGCATAGCTTATATGAGAAATGTGAGCGTCTATTGTCAAAGGGTTTGAATAAATAACAGAATAAATAACGGCAGCAGATGAACCCGTAGGCCCAGACCAAGCAGCAAAATGAGAAAATTGCGAACAAGCCAAGTCTGACACTCGCTTACTGATCCCACTCAATCGCACCCTTCTTCAACTCGTAGAAAAGTCCAAGGATCATCACGAAAAGGAAGAAGAAAATCGGCAATAAAATCGGCAAGCTTACAGCTAGGAACTCGCGAAAGACTAGCACCCAGGGCATCAGAAAGATGACTTCAATATCGAACAGGATGAAAAGCATCGCTGTGACATAGAATTTAACTGCAAACCGCGCATGGCCCGAGCCTTCAGCCAACATGCCACACTCGTAAGGCGTATCCTTAAGGCCAATCGAAGTGCCGCGCTGCCCAAAAATATGCGACGCTACCAGAACGACCGCACCTATACTAGCTGCGATAGAAAATTGAATAAGAATCGGATAATAGTCCGCGATCTGCATAAGAATGAAAGAACGAGGCTTTTCGTCTCAGTTCAAGGTGTTTCTGCCTACATCGGTAATTATTCTAACTCAGAGTCGCCATTCGATGCGATCCCCTCGTCCTCCTCTGAAAATGATTCGTCGCTTTTTGCTGGTGCAACCAATGCTAAACGCTGTAAGCGAATGCGTGATTTCTCAAACACTCCCAAACCAAGACTGGCGGCAAAGGGCAACTGACGAGGCAGCGGCGAGATCTCTGGAAAACCGTCCAACCGTCGATGCTTATTGATCTTATCACACAACAAGCGATCAATGGCAACTGGATCCGAACTCATCCATAACAGCGGCTCCGATCGAGAATAGCGGGATTTAAAAAGCGGACCACCAATATACTGATAGCAATCCAACGAAATAAAATGCAGCACCATTCGCTCATTTAGCTCCGGAATCGCTGCAATCTCTGCAACGGCGGACGAAGCAGTCGCCTCATTGCCAAGAAAGCGCTGACTGTTACTGACATTCCACAAGGTCGCATTTGCTAGGGCACCATCCACGCCCAATGCAGCATCATCCACGCCGACCGCCAAATTCAACCAAAAATCCACCTCAAATAATAGCGGCGCAGCCAAAAAACTTTTCCGCTCCTTCGCACCTGCCTTCAGCGCACTACTGCCGCGCCCCAAGCCACCGAACAACTGCGGCTCCTGATTTAAGCTCGGTGGCAGCGGACTATCATAAAACCAATCCAGATCATAATACTGCTCACTATCGAGCGCATAAACTGGGCAACCCTCAAAATCGCCCTGATTCGAGCTGATCGAAGGCATGATACCAGCCTGCCGCAACTGATACGCCGAATAGTCCACAATTAAGATCGACTCCCGCGCAAAGCCACGTGCTTCCAACACGTCGATCACAGCTCGAAGCAATTGTAACGGCGTACTCAAACCACGACCACTCCGTGTGTTTACTTTTATCCCCACTTTGCCACGCTTACTCGGTACCAGCGAAGTGCCCACCGTAGCTTCATACGTCTCAACCAAAGCCGACACTTCAGAGTAATAAAGCTCCCCCTTTAGCACTGGCACCTGCCATATCAAGCCCAATGGCGCACGTGGCGGCAAGCCCTCCTGCGCACTCGCAACCGACGGTACCCAAAAAACACCCAAGAGAAGCAACGCACCGCCAATCCAGCGAAACAGCATCAAATCTAGGCACAACGCCCGCCTATCCACTTGACACCCAAACAAGGGAAACGAAAGTGACGGTAACACTGTGGTCTTATCTCCAGTAATACACACCCTTCGCAACAAATTGCTGCTTATGCTAAAAGCAAACACCAAAAAAGTAATCTTCATCCTAATCCCTCTGACACTTGTGATTTTCGCAGGTTGCAGCGGACCAGAAGAAAAGAGAGCCACCAGCCTCAATCAGGTGGCGCAACAACGTACCGCTGGCGACCAGACAGCAGCACTCGCCACACTCGAAATACTTGCTCAAGCATACCCAAACGACCCCGAAATCCTTCAAACAATCGGTGATATCCACCACGAGCTCGGCAATACCTCCGAAGCCGCCTTCTACCTTAGCGCCGCTTATGCTCTGGCACCGAACGACGTAGAACTCCTTTTCCAAACCTACCGCGCACAAGAAAATGCGAATCAACCCACCGCCGCTTACGAGCTACTCGAAGCGCTCGTCGCAGTGGAGCCAGACGCTATCAACACTCAACTTTGGCTACGCCTTGGCGAATTCCGCGCACAAGCTCAGCAGACTCAGCCAGCCCTCGATGCATATTTAAAAGGAATCGATCCGGAAAACGGCACACCCTCCGCAGAAACTGCAGTCGCAATCGGCACACTTTTTAAGCAACTCGACAACCTACCGCAGGCGGAACGTTGGCTAAACATCGCCGCAAACAGCGACGACCCCAACGCTCTTCCCGCACTCTTCGGTTTACTTGAGATCCACCTGCGCAAAAAAGACTGGCCAGCCGCTGAAATAGCCATCACTCAACTCGACAAACAATTCCCGGGTGCTGTCGATGCCAGTCAATCGGCCAACGCCCGCGACGAACTCGAACGTTGGCGCAGTGCTCAAGTAGACTTACAAGCAGAACTAACCAAATCTAACGCCGCCAAAGAAGCTGCCGCCAAACTCGTAGCCGACACCTCAGCAGCAGTCACCGACCTAACAATTATTGACGCTGGTGATCCCTCAACTGGGAAGGCACAAGTCATCGCAGACATGGAGCGCGCCGAAGCCATGGCCAACACACCCGCATTGGAAGTCGAACCCGCCGAAGCCACCCTCCAGGTAATTCCCGCAATTCGCCCCACCCTGGCACCGCGCAGCTTAGAACAACTACTGGCAGATGCCGAAAGCGCATTCATAGAGCACGATTACACACAAGCCATCCAGCTCTACTGGCAAGCACTCGGCCGTGCCAACGCCCGCGCCGACATCTGGAATCAGCTCTCACTGGCCTACCGACTCGACGGGCAAGCTAAGAACGCCGAGACCACCGCACTGGAGGCCACACGACTCGCACCGCAAAAGATCGACTACACCCTCGACTATCTACGCGTGATTCAACGCACAAAAAAGCCAGACGATATCCTCGCCGAGTTGGAGACCGCCTACGCGCGTTTTCCCAGCAGCCCAGAAATCGCCCTTTCGCTCGCCCGCGGCCATGAGCGAATCAGCGGGAACAATTCCTCCGCAATCGTGCTCTATGAACGCTTCATCCAGCTCGCACCGAATCATCCACTTCGCAACGAGGCTGAAGCCTCAATCACCCGACTCCGCTGAGCCTCAAGCAGGCAATTTTCCAGCACCATCCGCATCCTACATATATAATACGTGGCCCGCATTGCGCAAAAATCAGTCGAAACGATCAAGCACCAGGTGAATTTGGTGGATCTCGTGTCTCCCTACGTCGAACTCAAACGAGCTGGTAGTTCATGGAAAGGCCTCAGCCCGTTTACTCAGGAGAAGACCCCGTCGTTTTATGTCCACCCCGACCGCGGCTTCTATAAATGCTTCAGTACTGGCGAAGGTGGCGACTGCTTCACTTTCATCATGAAGGTCGAGAACCTCGAATTCCCTGAAGCCATCGAGTTCATTGCTAAGAAGTTTAACATCACACTCGAATACGAAGCCGGTGGCCCCTCACGCGAAGAAATGTCGCTGCGCAAGCAAATCTTCGAAATCCATGAACTCGCCACGACTTGGTTTCACCAACAATTTATTGAGTCCGAAGAAGCCGCACCCGTGCGTAAATATTGGCAAGATCAACGCGGCTTCACGATGGAAACCGCAGATGAGGTCAAAATAGGCTATGCGCCCGTCGCGCGAAATGCACTCGCGCTCTATTTTAAGGAGCGCGGCATCTCCAGCGCCGCGATGCGTCAAAGCGGATTGTTCTTTGCCCGCGACAACGAAAGCGTTCACGACAATTTTAAATCACGCTTCCGCGGCCGGCTAATGGTGCCGATTCGCGATGTGCAAGGGCGCGTCGTCGCCTTTACCGCACGTCAACTGGAGCAAACCCCCGCAGACGATCCAGCCCGCGAAGCCAAATACGTCAACTCTCCCGAAACGCAGATTTTCCACAAAGGCCGAATCCTGTTCGGTATGGATCACGCACGCACGCATCTTAAAGAAGGCGGCAGCTTCCTCCTAGTTGAAGGTCAACTCGACGCTATCCGCTGCTGGTCTGTCGGCCTGCACACCGCGGTCGCACCACAGGGCACCGCAATCACCGACGATCAACTCCATCTGATGCGGCGCTACCAACCCAATACCGTCGAATGTTTATTAGATGGCGACAAAGCAGGCCGCAAAGCGGCCCTGCGCGCTCTTCCACTCGCCTTCAAAGCTGGCCTCGAGTTCCGCTATCTATTGCTACCGGAAAAATCCGACCCCGATGACTTACTGCGTCAGCACGGCGCAGCCGCACTCGACCCGCTCCGCGCAAACTCAAAAAGTGCCATTGAGCTGGCCATCTCTGAGAGCCTGCCCGAAGACCGCGCCCCCAGCACCAACGAGAAAACCACTGCCTTACGTAACATCTTCGATCTATTACAGCACGTACCTTCCGAGGTTGCACGCGAAGATTACATACAGACAGCCTCAAAGCTTCTAAATGTCGATTCCCACGCGGCACTGGTTGATTTCAAAAAATCCCCAAAGCCTCAGACGTACCACTCAGGTCAGAATCAGCAAAAAAACACCCAAAAAATCAGTACGGACACGCTATTGACAGACGGGACATGGGAGCTACTTTGGCTCGTTCTACACTTTCCCAAACACAGCACAGCAATCTCAGAAATAATTGATTACGATTGGATTAATAGCACATCGCCAGCCGGTCGTCTCCTCAAGCGCATTCTCGCCGAACTACGCGAAGGATTGATTGAAAATACTTCAAATATCGAAAATCTCATCGACACGATTGAAGACCGCCAACTAATCGCCGACTTACACTCAAGAGACTTAGATGTTGAAGCCGACTTAGCTGAGTATCAAATCAATAATTACCTCAACTTCCTCTACAACAATTACTTAAAAACTCGACTTAACACTCTAAGGCAAAAAGTCGCCAACGCATCGCCCGAAGATCAGCTAGGCCTCATGCGCCAAGTAAAAGCCGCTAGCAAGGAACTTGCTGCGCCACACCAACTCAAAATTTAAACAAAGTCGTCCTCTTTCCAAGCAACCACACCACATTATGTCCGCAGCGAAAAAAACTACCGCAAAAAAAACAGTGACCAAGAAAGCCGCCGCAAAAAAAGCGCCAGCCAAAAAGGTCGCGAAGAAAGTGCCGGCCAAGAAAAGCGTAACCAAAAAGGTTGCGAAGAAAATACCAGCCAAGAAGAGCGTGACTAAAAAAGCCCCAGTCAAAAAGGTTGCGAAGAAAATACCAGCCAAGAAGAGTGTAACCAAAAAAGCCTCAGCCAAAAAGGTTGCGAAGAAAATACCAGCCAAGAAGAGCGTAACCAAAAAAGCCTCAGCCAAAAAGGTTGCGAAGAAAATACCAGCCAAGAAGAGCGTAACCAAAAAAGCCTCAGCCAAGAAGTTTGCAGCAAAAAAGACTCCTGCTAGTAAAACAGCTCAAAAGAAGATAGTCACAGCAGAAGAGATTAAGAGAGAGATCGAAAAAGCTGTGCCTAAAAAGCGCAAACTCTCCGCGAAAGCACAGGAGAAGCTGAATGAGCGTATCCGCAACTTGATCCGACTTTCAAAAGAGCAGAGCTTTCTTACTTATAAGGACATCAACGAAGCCTTGCCCGATAGCGTCAGCAATCCTGACGAAATCGAAAACATTATTTCCATCCTTCAAAATCTCGAAGTCGAAATCCTAGATGACACCGAAGTCGAAGCCTTTAAGGCCCGCCAAGAAGAGTCCGAAGAGAAAGAAGTTCGCACCTCTCAAAACGACATCCTCGACGATCCTGTGCGGATGTATCTCAAGCAAATGGGCCAAGTGCCATTGCTGACCCGAGAAGAAGAAGTCGCCATCTCCAAGCGTATTGAGAAGGCCGAACTGCGTGCACAAGATGCCCTCTTCTCCACAGCACTGACGCTCGAGTTCCAAAACAACATCGTCCAGAAGCTACTCAATCGCGAAGAACGCTTCGACCGCGTCGTGCTCGATAAAAAGATTGAGAGTCGCGAAATCTATTTCAACAGCCTACCAAAGCTACTCGAACAAGCACACAAACTCGGCGAGCGCATCTACGCCGCATGGGATAGCCAGCTCACAGCAACCAAGTCCGGCAACAGCTCGAATGAGAAGCGCTCTCGCACTCGCATGAAGAAATACGAGACTGAGTTGCGCCTCGTGCTGCGTAAATACTGCCTCAAGCTCAAGGTCTTTGAAGATTTCCTGAGTAATCTGACTCCAGTTTATCGCGAAATTTCCGACCTCTACGACGATCTCGAATCCGCCGGCAAGGTTGCCACTCGCCGCAAGAAGAAAGTCGACATCAAAGCCACCAAAAAACGCCTCGGGGAGCTCACACTTGAGTTCAAAATGGATGCGCGCGAATTCATGGAGATCATCCGCGAAGTGCGTGTGGGTATGCGTCAAGCGCACAAAGCCAAGACTGAGATGGTCGAAGCCAACCTTCGCCTCGTCATCTCGATTGCGAAGAAATACACTAACCGTGGCCTCTCCTTCCTCGACTTGATTCAAGAAGGTAATATGGGCCTAATGAAAGCGGTTGAGAAATTTGAATACCGCCGTGGCTACAAATTCTCGACTTATGCAACATGGTGGATTCGCCAAGCGATCACTCGCTCCATCGCCGACCAAGCCCGCACCATCCGGATCCCGGTGCACATGATCGAGACGCTTAATAAAGTCATGCAGGTGCAGAAGCAACTTCTCCAAGAGCTGGGCCACGAGCCCACCGCCGAGGAAGTCGCCGACGAAATGAACCTTCCGATCGAGCGTGTGCAGTCTATCATGAAGATGGCGCAACAGCCGATCTCTCTACAAAGCCCAGTGGGTGACTCCGACGACACCAACTTCGGTGACTTCATCGAAGATAAGGGAGCCGAGAATCCTTACGACATGACAGCGTATAGCTTATTACGCGAAAAAATCACCGACGTCCTCGACAGCTTGACCGAGCGGGAGCGCAAGGTGCTCTCACTACGCTTCGGCCTCGCCGATGGCTACTCACGAACACTCGAAGAGGTTGGCCGCCAGTTTAAGGTGACTCGTGAACGTATTCGTCAGATCGAAGCCAAAGCGCTTCGTAAGATGCGTCACCCGACTCGTATTCGCCAACTGCATGGTTTCTTCGAAGGCGACATCAATCTCGAAAAACCAGGCATGGACAGTCTCAAACGCGAGAACGCAACGAAATAAACAACCCACCGAACTAGCTCTCCTTTTATTAAAGCCATCTATGCGTTTACATTCTCTACTTCTCACCGCCTTTAGTTGTGCGCTTGCCTTGATCCTTGCGGGTTGTGGCGGCCCGAATGGCGTCCGCGTCACCGAAGGTCAAAGACGCGAAACCGCGCCCATGATCACTGACAAAGAACCGATGATCGTACACATCGATCTGTTTGAGCGTATCGCGACGATACGGAATGGCATGGCTCTAGGCGATGAATTCCTCATCACTTCCAACCATGCAGGTGTGGAAACTGCGGTACTTAAAGCACGCCCCAGTAGTTTAAGCGAAACACTATTAACGGCCGACATCCTCGAAGGAGACCCGAAAATCAACAATACAGTCAAGACCGCTGACAGCGCTCGAACACTGGAGCTCGCAAAAATCTATCGCAATCTCGACCAAGAAAACTAATAAATAGTTAATCCAGTTAACTCATGAACATTCAACTCTTAGCATTTATCCAGAATCTCCGTGCACCGGAGCTGATTCTCATTTTTCTCGTCGTCCTGCTTCTCTTTGGAGCAAAACGCCTACCTGAACTCTTCAAGTCTTTCGGTAAATCGATTAAAGAATTCAAAAAAGCGACATCTGACATCGAAAATGATGTTCGCAATGCGATGGACGCCGAAGATGAACCAACGCAGAGCCCACGCGCAGAAAGCAAACAAGTCGAAGCCAGCACGCCAGTAGTCGAAGCTCCGGAGAACGGTGACGTCGAAAGTAAAAAAGAAGGCGCATAACACGAATACACTTTAGCAAACGAAAAATCGCATCATTATTGGTGCGATTTTTTTACCTTTAGATCTACGCTCACGAATCTGCCCCCTTTCGCTAATATGCTACGTCTCCTCACTTACCTGCACCTTCTTCCTTTTCTGCCGCTACTTGTCAGTACCGCTGATGCCAGTGAGGAGAATCTGGACTACAGGATTAATAACGCCGTCGCTCCTTGGACTGAGAAGATCTTTGAAATTATCTTTTTCAAACCATTCACCATCGCGGGACAAGAGATCCCGTTCATACTCATTTGGCTCGCAGGTTCTGCGATTTTCCTGACGGTATACTTTAAATTCATCAATTTCAGATTTCTTGGATTAGCGCTACGTACAGTTCGCGGCAAATACTCAAAGCCGTCCGACCCTGGTGAAATTAGTCATTTTCAGGCACTCACAGCAGCGCTCTCGGCCACCGTCGGTCTGGGTAACATTGCTGGCGTTGCGATTGCCATTTCGAGGGGCGGGCCAGGGGCAGCCTTCTGGATGGTGGTGATTGGCCTAGTAGGCATGACGACCAAATTTGCCGAGTGCACATTGGGGGTACGCTATCGTGATATTGATGCCGATGGCACAGTGAGCGGCGGCGCGATGAAATATCTAAAAAAGGGCTTAGCCGAACGAGGCAAAGCAATGGGAATCGTAGGCTCGGTGCTCGCGGTCATATTTGCGGTCTTATGTGTGGGTGCATCCCTCGGCGGTGGAAACATGTTTCAGATCAATCAAGTCTGCGCACAGTTTGTTGAGATTAGCGGCGGCAGTGAGAGTATATTAGCCGAAGACCACTGGGTCTTTGGAGTCGTCATCGCGATCTTAGTAGGTGTGGTGATTATTGGCGGCATTACTCGTATTGCAAGTGTCACAGCCAAACTCGTGCCCTTAATGTGCATTATCTATATTTTTGGTGCGCTGAGCGTTTTATTCACCCACTTCACCGAGGTTCCTCAGGCGATTGCGTTGATAGTGAGTCAAGCATTCACTCCAGATGCCTACGTGGGAGGACTGATTGGAGCGATACTGGTCGGCATTCAGCGCGGCACTTTTTCGAACGAAGCAGGCATCGGCTCCGCCCCGATTGCACACGCGGCAGTCAAAACAAGCAAACCCGCGAGTGAAGGAATCGTCGCACTCCTTGAACCGTTCATCGATACCGTCGTGGTTTGTTCGCTAACCGCCCTAGTAATTGTTATCACTGGTAATTACGGCGAAGCGCTGGGTAGTAGCGGCGATGGCATTACAATCACCTCGCAATCCTTTGCATCCGTCATTTCATGGTTCCCCTTTGTGCTGTTTGTCGCAGTCACACTATTCGCGTTTTCGACTATGATCTCATGGTCCTATTATGGGCAGCAAGCATGGGTGAGCCTGTTTGGGAACAGTAAAATAGTGAAGGTTTCTTACCAACTTCTGTTTTGTCTCTGTATCGTGCTCGGTGCGTCGATGTCGCTCGGAGCCGTCACAGACTTTTCAGACGGCATGCTTCTAGGCATGTGCTTTCCCAATCTAATCGGGGTCTATCTACTTCTCCCTGTAGTTAAAGAAGAGTTGCTCTCTTTCCGTAAGCACGCCGCCGAAATTGACAACGCTACTCAACCTGCAAAATAAGCCCCTTTAAGACGTTTCCTTCGGGAAAATTCAGTAGCGTCGGAAAGTCAAACGGTTGCCCCGTCCGAGCGAAGATTCGACCCTCGCGGCCGACTTCAGCAGCAGCATTGGACACCAGGCGCTCGAATGCTTCGAGTGTGATCGACTCTGACCGGCAATAAGTCGCCAACACGCCGCCTACCGGCAAGCAACGCAATGCACTGACGTGCACCCGCAGCAAGGCATCAAGATCTGCTGCCATTTCACTCGGTGGATCGAGTATGATACAGTCGAAATCGCCTACCGTCCGCTCCGCCAAAAATACCGCAGCGTCGCAATCAATCGTTTCAATAAAGCACTCATTACGCTGCGCATTGGCACCGATCGCTTTCACACAAATCTCCGAAAGGTCAGTGGCAACCACGTGCGCCGCCCCGGCACGAAGTGCTTGCATCGCGAAGGCTCCAGAGTGCGAAAATGTATCGAGCACAACACGCCCCTCACAGAGACTACCAACGAGCGAATGTTGTTCGCGTTGATCTAAAAAAAATCGTGGCTTCTGCGTCTGCATCAAATCAAGTCGATAACTGAGCTCATCAATCTCAACCCAGCGGCCTTTTAGATTATTACCACTTAATGTGCGTACGTCACGCTCGAGGCCATAAACAGCTCGGCTTTCGCAATCATTGAGAAAAACAATTTCCTGAGGCGCAAGCTGCTCTTTCAAAAGTTCTGCGATCATATCGAGGTGCGCATCCGCCGCCGCGGTCTCAGCAGTAATAGTTAGTACGTCTGCATATTTCTCCACAATCAACCCGGGCAAATAATCCGCATCGGAACTGATGAGTCGCTGACAGTTGCTTTCACCACGACGGGCCAGCGCTTCTTGAATCGTATCAGCGATATAACTCTCATCAAACGCCACCGCTTCGGCCCAACTGAAACGCCGCCACGCCGCTGCCAGATTGCGACGATCGAAAACGCCGCTGCCAAGCGCATGACCATTAGCTGTAATCAAAGTCGCCGCGCTGCCATCAATCAGTATACAATCTGTCAGATCCAAATCGTCTAATCGAACCCAAGGATGTCCAAACGCTCCCTCCCGTGCAGTGCGCTTCAAACGGAGCACGTTACCCTTAGAAATATCCATAAATACTAAGCACTAGCGCGCTTGTCGAAAGAGCCAGGCTCCAGCTCCAAACATTACCAGGTTCGGCAACCACGCTGCCAACAGTGCCGGTATGATCTGTCGATCCCCCAAGATCGTCGCAATACTGATCAATACATAAAAAATCAGGAAATAGCCCATGCACTTAGAAATCCCGATCATTGGATTGGTTCGCACGCCAGAGACAGCAAACGGCACCGCTAATCCCACGACGACCAAGCAACTAAAAGGCGCGGCTAATAGCGAAAAATAACGCACCAAATACGCGTGCACGACAGGATTTCCTTCAGGCGGCACGGTCTCGATAATTCGGCGTAATTCGAATAACGACAGCCCCTTTGGATCTTTATGCAAGGCTAGCATTAAACTAGGATCTTCGTGAAACTCCTCAAAGCTCTTTTGCTTGAAAGGAATGGTGCGCATCGGATCGCCGGTCTCGGGATCAAGCATGAGCTCGCGTCCATTGAGAAACACCCAATACCCCTGCGTATCATCGAAATACGCCTCACTGGCCGAGATTCGGTTTAACTCCTGACCCTCGTCGTCTCGCGTGTGGACATTCACACCGAGCCCAAGCCAAGCACGCTCACTAAAGCGATCCATGAACCACAGACGTCCGTCCTTACGATTATCAAACCCCAAATTATAGACTAGGCCTTGCTGCTTAATCGCACTAACATCTTGCTCCACTGCCGCATATTCTAGGTTGTCAAAAAATGTACGCGCACGCTCTACCGAGTATGGCACGACTGACGCGGTTAGATAAAACAGCAATCCGGAGAGCATAAATCCCGCCAACCATAGCGAACGACTGATACGAAACAGTCCTGCTCCAGAAGCACGCATCGCGGTAATCTCATTATTACGATGCAAGGTGCCGAGCGAAAACAACAGTGATACCAAGAACGCAATCGGCAAGACCGAAGGCAAATAGGTCGGCAGAGCTAGCATGTAATAAAACACCACCTCACCAAAACTCGCTCCCATCTCTAAGAGGTCCGGCAGGCTGTCATACATATTTTGCAAAATCAAGATGCCGACAATCACACTAAGTGTCAGTGCAAAGCCCACCGCCCATTCCTTTAAAACATATCGGTCAATCAAAGACATTCTCTATATTCTACGACAGATTGCCCCGTAAAGTCACTCCGTTTGACGATATATTTTCCAACAACCCTGTCACCATGCGATAAAATCTACAACGAGACTTAATTCACACACTAAACTCGACAGCAAAAGCTTCGCATGCTTCGCGAAACGCAGTTTGGATTGGCGCCGCACATTGAGTCAAATCCGTCAGCTTGCCGTTATCGATCGCTTCTTCGATCCCGCGATAAAAACCTGACAAGCGCGCAAGACCAAGATTACCGGCACTGCCTGCGACAAAATGTACTATCTTTCGTAGCGCTTGGACATCATTCGCCGCACAGACGAAATCTAACTTCTCGAACTTATCTGAACTTTCACTTTTGAAGAGCCCGAACAACTCCTGCACCAAGGTAGACGAATCGTCATCGCCATCGTCAATCATCAGCAACATGTCAATTTGCTCACGATCCATCACTGGAATCGACTGATCAAAATTAACACCGAATATATAAAATTGCTGGGACATAATTAGATGTGCGCCTCAAGATTTAATCGAAGCAGAGAGACACGCTTCGATTTGAGGTACAACAGTGTCGAGAGAATCCTGCACTTGCAATCTTTCCATACATTTCTTTGTCATAGCAAAACCGCCATCTTCAAGATCAATCATTCCCATCATTGCATCTGCCAATGACTCGGCATCGCCAGCGTCATAGAGCACTGCAGTCTCACCATCTTTGGCGATTTCCTCGATGCCGCCATCTCGCATCAAAATACTCGTTAATCCAGAGAGCATTGCTTCTAGTGGAGTAATTAGAAACGGATCATTGCAACAAAAAGATGCGGACTTAACCAGTGGTCATGCAGGTTATAGGCGATCGGTGTGACTTGATTCTGAAGGTTAAACAAAAGCGATTTCGACACTCCCTGTATATTCCAAACATAAACGACATCAGGCTGAAGATGATCCAGTCGATCATCCACAGCCGCGCCTGCACCAGCTCGTGCCCATAAGTGGCCGCCGATGAGACCCCAAACCTGCACTCAATGCCTTCAACTTCATGCAGTTGCAACTGGCGGTACACTCCTTTCTGCCCCGAAAACCCGATCGCCGGCACGCGGTGGTTGGAAACACCTGCAGCTAATGGCCGCGTTTCGACACGGCTTTCACCACCTGTTGACAACGATTATCCTGCCCATTCGCACCTAGCGGTGGATACAACGCTGTTAAAATTAGGATATTCACAAAAAAGAAATTGGTAGTAAACGCTGAAAGCCTGAAATCTCCACTAACTATCAGCTCACTGATTCAAACGGTAGACTGATAGCAAATTTGCAATGCCTCTCCAGTAAAAAGTCGAAATAAACCCGCTCTACGTTAAAATCCATATACATACCCCTTGATTTTCATACGTACACAGCAGTTACTCATAGATGCAAATCGCCACCCTGTTTACCTCAAGAATAAATATTACCCAGAAACGACATTCACAGAATGCCCCGCTATGAATTGCCGTAAGTTGTCCACCGATGTGGCTAACAAACGGCGACGGGCCGGCTCACTCGCCCAGGCAATATGCGGCGTGATCAAACAATTTGGCGCACCCAACAACGGGCAGTCGGCAGCCATTGGCTCTTTACGCACAACATCGACCGCAGCACCCCCAAGAGTACCGCTACGTAAAGCCGCCGCCAGCGAATCTTCGCAAATGAGTCCTCCCCGTGCGGTATTGACCAATAATGCCCCTCGCTTCATCGTCGCCAGCAAAGCTGCATCTACAAAACCACTGGTCGCTGATGTTTCAGGACAATGTAAACTCACTAGATCCGCTCGCGCAAAGATCATTTCGTTGGAGGTCCATTCAAAACCATCATAGTCTGGCGTATTACGTTCAGTGCGTGCCGAAGCGAGTATCTTCGCTCCCATCGAATTCAGCGCTGCGGCTACACGGCGCCCGATCGTGCCGAAACCAACGATTCCAACAGTCATTGCTGCTAGCTCACGCGGCGCCTGCTGCCAATAAGAAAAGAGTTCACTGCGCACCCAATCACCTGTATGCACTGATGTGTTGTGCTTTCCAACTTGGTTGCACAACTCTAGGATCAGAGCCACCGTATGCTGCGCTGTCGTCGCCGCCCCATAGGTTGGTACATTACAGACCGTTTGCCCAAACCGAGTAGCTGCCTCCATATCAACCACATTATATCCCGTGGCCAGCACGCCAATAAACTTCAAGTTCGGTGTCGCCTCCAACACATCAGCCGAAAGTGGCACTTTGTTGGTAAACACAACTTCGGCCTCACCGATACATTGCGTGACCGCCACCGCATTTGTAGCTGTTGACGTATACAGCTGCACATCCCCCAACTCGCGAAGTGCTGCCCATGCGGAGTCATCAAAATCTAAAGTTCCAGCATCCAGCACTATAATTCGCATGCTCTTAAGAAATAAAACGCACGCTTAGATGCAATGCTATTTGCTGCGAAAAATGGGTTAGAGGGCAAGCTATCGCCTTCCGATCGTTTCGACCCGAAAACCCTCTAAACGCTTAACCACAGCCACTGGATCATTTACTTTTAATACTTCCTTAACCAGCGCACGTGCGTCAGTAATGTTGACGTTACGAATAAAATACTTTAACTCTGGCAGCATCGATGACGTCAGGCTTAGCGAAGTCGCCCCCATTCCGAGCAGTAACCCCGCGTAGATAGGATCACCAGCAATTTCTCCGCACACACTCACAGGTTTACCCAAACGATTGGCCTCGTCGATAATCACCTTCAGAGTGCGCAGCACCGCTGGGTGCGCGGGCTCATATAGATGCGCGACACGATCGTTTAGACGATCCACCGCCATTAGGTATTGAATCAAATCATTCGTGCCGATACTAAAGAAATCTGCTTCCGCCGCCAATAGATCAATAATCGCAGCCGCACTAGGAATCTCGACCATGGCCCCAACTTCGATCTCTTCATTAAATGCCATATTTTCAGCACGAAGATCGACTTTCACTTCCTCTAAGATTTGATTTGCACGTCGCAACTCAGCTACACCACTGATCATCGGGTACATAATCTTAACATTCCCCGTGGCACTCGCTCGAAGAATCGCTCGCAACTGAGTCTTAAAAATATCCTGATTCCCAAGGCAAAAACGAATCGCTCGGAAGCCCATAAAAGAGTTATCCTCTTGCGTGCCGCCATCCCCTAAAGTCTTATCCCCACCGATATCCAAGGTGCGAATAATCACGGGTTCATCACCGGCAGCAGCTACAACTGCCGCATATTCATCATACTGTACAGATTCCGGCGGGTAGCCATGATGCCTAAGGAATATCCCTTCGGTGCGGAATAGGCCGACCCCGTTTGAACGCATCGCAATGACCTGCTCCATCTCATGGGCCCCCTCGATGTTAGACATCAGCCCAATCGGCGACCCATCCTTGGTCTCGCTCGGCTCAGAAATGACCGAAATATAAATCTCATCCAGCTTGCGACGTTCACTGGCGAGCTTGCCATACTTAAACAGGCGTTCCTCGGACGGGTTGATCACTACGATGCCATCATACCCATCGACCAGAATCTGATCGCCGCTCTGAATCGTCTTTGTCGCATTATGTAGCCCGACCACCGCCGGAATCCGCATCGAACGGGCCATAATTACCGAGTGACTGGTCTGTCCGCCCGCATCCGTGATAAAACCAAGCAACTTACTACGATCCATATCCGCAGTATCAGATGGCGTAATATCTTCTGAGACGATAATGCTATGCGCCGCCAATTCCCCGAGATTGGACTTATTCATGCCAATTAAGTTCTGCAATAAACGCCGTGACACATCTTGAATATCAGTCACACGTTCCTTCAAATACTCATCTTCCATCGAGCTGAAGAACGAAATATAGCGCTGCGAGATTTGATGATAGCAGCTCTCGACATTTTTATTCGTCGACCGCAGCTCCGAATTGACCTCGTCCAGCAGTGCGCTATCCTCCAGCACCATCAAATGCGCATCAAAAATTCGCGCCTCGCCTTCGCCCAACGAAGCAGCGACCTTATGCCGCACAGCCGTAATCTCTTCACGCGTCTGTAAGATCGCCTGATCAAAACGCTCGATCTCAGAATCGATAGCTTCCGGCGGCAGATCGTAGCTCGGCACGTCTAATTCCTTTTGAAGATACAAAAGCGCAGTTCCGTGCGCAACTCCAGGAGACGCAGCAATGCCCTCAAGGATGGTTTCTTCTTTGGAAGTTTGTTCGGACACTAGTGTTATCGATGATCGAGTTCAGGAGAAATAGAAGTGCTAACGCTTACAGTTTCAACTCAACAAATTGAAGTTTCAACCCAAAACACCTCCTCACCCCATGCCTCGCGAACAATACCTTCAATTTGACCAACATCAGCACCGTTTTCTTTCAATAAAGCGAAGCAACAACTGCCACTGCCACTCATCAAACACTCCACGCCTGCTGCCCGCAGTTGCGCTAACAAAGTCGAAATCGCCAAATATTTACTGCCGACTGAATCCTCGAATGAATTAAACAGCACATCGCCCAAAGTGCCGCTTTCGATAAAATCATGCAGTCGAGCCACGCCCGCGGCTTCGGGCTCATAACTATCTGGGGCACCTGCCGCTAGACGGCCATAGGCATCCGTCGTCTCCACACCAAAATTAGGACGAAATAATACCACTCGCGTGCCGCGTAATCGCTCAGCAACTTCAGCCGCCACGGGCTCGATCACTTCCCCACGTCCGCGCATCCACGCAGGCTGCCCTTCAATAAAAAACGCACAGTCCGACCCCAACTGCGCGGCGAGTTCGCACAATACTTGGTTGCTAAACGGCTCACCCGAAAGTTGATTCATCCCACGCAGCGCTACCGCCGCATTGCCGCTGCCGCCGCCGAGTCCAGCACCCATCGGGATGCGCTTGTCCAAATCAAACTCAAAATGCTCCGCTCGCCCCAAACGTGACCGAAACACCGCAGCCGCTTTCAATACCAGGTTTTCAGGTCCCAATGGCACCGCTGGATCCGAGCAATGCAGCACATCCCTCGAGCCACCCGCCCGAATCGTCAACGTATCGCCAAACTCCAAGGCCACCACCAGCGATGTAAGCGCATGAAAGCCATCCGCACGCCGACCATGCACAGATAGCATCAGATTCACCTTGGCCGGCGAGGGCAGAGTCAATTCACGGGGAAAACTGTTCGTTTGGATGAGCATGCCCTATTAATGAAGTTACTTTTCTTCGCCGCCGAGGAAAAATCGTACTTTTACAAATTGCCTCAAGCAAATCTGCTTCTCATTCTTTTAAAATGCCTGACCAGAATCCCTGTAAACTCATACTCGCCCTCGACCTCGAAACTCGGGAAGAAGCCTTCGCCATGCTCGACCGCCTGGGCGATTCTCTCGAATGGGTCAAAGTAGGCCTTCAGCTATTTACAGCCTACGGCCCCGACTTCGTCCGCGAAATCGCCGATCGCGGCTATAAGGTATTTCTCGACCTGAAACTCTTTGACATTCCCAACACCGTGGCCAAGGCGGTGCAGAGCATTTCCAGCCTACCCGTGGAACTGCTGACGCTGCACGCCTCCGGCGGCGGCGAAATGCTCGAATGGGCAAACAACGCCCGCGCCGATTACTCTCCAAATCTTAACCTGCTCGCCGTCACTATCCTCACTTCCATGGATGAGGCTCAGCTACGCAGTCTGAACGTGCACGCCAGCACCGAGGCACAGGTCAAACACTTAGCCGACCTCAGTCTCAACGCTGGCATCCAGGGGCTCGTTTGCTCTTCACTAGAACTCGCTCCCCTTCGCGCACGTTTCGGCTATGCACCAATCATCGTCACGCCTGGAATCCGTCCCAAGGGCAGCTCAGCCGACGAACAAAAACGTATCATGACACCACACGCCGCTGCCGCTGCCGGTTCCAGCTACATCGTCGTTGGCCGCCCGATCCTCAACGCCGCCGATCCAGCAGCGGCAGCAGCAGCCATCCGCGCGCAGCTAGCAGAAGTGTAATACCATTCACCTTTTAAATGGAGGGCAACGCTCCGTCGTTGCCGCCGATCAGAATCAGCCATCGCAGGCGGGTTAACCCCGCGATTCACTCTAACTCTTAATAATCATCACTCTCAGCCCTCCAGCCTCAAACCTCAGCTCTCCAGCCGCCAGCGCCATCATTCTGGCGGCTGGCAGCGGCTCGCGTATGCAAGGCACGGTTACAGATAAAACACTCGCACCGCTCAACGGCCTGCCCGTGCTCTGCCACAGTATCCGCGCCTTCTTGGCCAGCGGCTGCATCGATCGCTTCACCATCGTTTACCGGGACGCCGCGCAAAAAGCAGAGCTAGAGGACGCGCTGCGCCAAATCGACCTGCAAGGCACGCTCCTCGACTGGGCGCTGGGCGGCGACGAACGCCAAGACTCCGTTTATAACGCACTGCGCATCCAGCCAGAGTTCTGCACCCACGTCTTCATCCACGACAGTGCGCGCCCCCTCGTATCCACCGATTCCATACAAGCGCTCCACACCGCAGTACTGCGCGACCACGCCGCCGTGCTCGCTCACCCCGTGACCGACACGATCAAGCGCATCCCCACCACAGATCAACTCATACAAATCCCACTCGAAGATCTCGACCGCTCTCGCCTCTGGGCAATGGAGACACCGCAAGCCTTCGCCCTACCAGATATTCTCAAAGCTTACCAGCACGTGCATGATTCTGGCCTACGCGTGACCGACGACAGCGCCGCAGTGGCCACAATCGGTTTAAACATCACTTTAGTGCCCAACAACGCAACTAACTTAAAAATCACTACCCCGGCAGATTTAAGTTACGCCGCTTGGCTGCTTCAGCAGTAGTCAATCTCCGAGACGCATGATTGGATTGATCGAAAATGCAGGAGGCAGCCCCGTAAAGCCGGGCTACCTAGTCACGCTTATTGACTCCATTTTTAAAGAAGGCGGCACCTTGCAAACCGTTCTGCAACTCGACTACCGTCCACAACAAGCAGCCATGGCGCTTGGCACTGCACAGTCACTGGAAACCAATAAACCACTACTATTCGAAGCAGGCACCGGCGTTGGCAAAAGTCTCGCGTATCTGATTCCTGGCCTTATCCACTCAATCGATAGCGAGCGCCCGCTGATTGTTTCGAGCCATACAATCACACTTCAGGAGCAAATTCGTAGCAAAGACCTCAAGATTTGCCGTCAACTGTTCAACGCAGTCCCCGAGCTAAAGCGCTACGCCAACTTCAAAACCGCACTCATGGTCGGCAAAGGCAACTACTGTTGTACCACCCGCTTGACCAACGCGATTAAAGATGCGCAATCTTCCAAACAGACCGAATTACTCGCAGACGAAGGCAGGGCCGAACTCATCCGCCTCGCCAAATGGTCCACCACCAGCAAAAACGGCATCGCGCAGGAACTCTCCCCCGCACCACTCCCTGAGGTGTGGGATATCGTCAACGCCGAGAGCTCCACCTGCTCTAAGAAAAACTGCGACCCAGCGACTTGTTTTTATCAACGCGCACGTAAAAAACTGCTCACCTCCAACTGCGTCATCGTCAACCACAGCTTGCTGTTTGCCCTGATCAATGCCGGCATGCCGCCCAAAGGCGACGCCCGCGGCATTCTGCTGCCCGACGACTTTGTGGTGCTCGACGAAGCACACCGTATACCCGCGATCGCCACCGATCACTTCGGCATTCATGCTAGCTCCTACGCAGTCGATCGCGCGCTCAAACGTATTTATAACCCACGCACCAATCGCGGCATCCTGCGCAAACACGGGCAAAAATGGGATCATGATGCAGTGGATAATGCCATCGCCGCGGCTGGCGAATTCTTCAGTTACCTCGGCGACACCTTCCTAACCAAGCGTTCGATCCTCCGCATCCACGAAGCCGATTTTTGCGATAACATTGTCTCTGGCCCGCTCAAAGAAGTCGCCGAGCGCCTTGGTGCGATCATTCAAAAGAGCGACAACGAGCGCGTACAAGACGAACTCAAAGACCACCGTCGCCGCATCCTCGGTTACCGCGATACCATCAACGGCTTCGTTACACTGGCCGAAGATAACCATGTACACTGGCTTGAGCGCGGAGGCAAAAAAGGCCAACTCATTACTTTACGCAGCGCCCCACTCGACGTCGCTCCATATTTGCGCGAAGCACTCTTTAGTCGCCAGACCGCAGCCATTCTCACCAGTGCCACACTATCCGACGGCACCAGCATTAATACCTTTCAACAAAAAGTCGGCGGTGAGATCGCCGAAACCCAAGTCGAGTATTCACCATTCAACTACAAAAAGAACTGCAAAATCTACCTCGCTACTGATGCTCCAACTCCAGAACCCGGGCAAGGCCGCCTCGACCTCGACTACCTTGCCAACATGATTTGCTGGCTCAGTCGCAACGTCGCTGGCGGCACTCTCGTGCTCTTCACCAGCCACTTCGACCTGAGACAAGTACACCAACGCACCGAAGCTTTCTTTGCTAAAATCGAGCGTCCCTTATTTAGCCAAGGCCACGGCATCGACCGCAGCGAGCTCACTCATAAATTCGCCCAAGCAGGCAACGGTGTACTATTTGGCACCGACAGCTTCTGGACTGGCATCGATGTGCCTGGCCCCGCCCTCTCCCAGGTGATATTAGCACGCCTTCCGTTTGACAATCCGAGTCACCCAGTCAGCGAAGCCCGCAGCGAATATATTCGCGAACGCGGTGGAAATCCCTTTGCTGAAATGACTGTCCCCGAAGCATTGGTTAAATTCCGCCAAGGCATCGGCCGCTTAATTCGTCGCCACCAAGACTCCGGCAATATCGTCGTGCTCGACTCCCGTATATTAACGAAACCCTACGGTCAGCGCTTTCTCAATGCCCTGCCGGCACAAGACTTTAAACGCTTTAATCGTGACAACCGCAGCCATATTTTCCAGTAACACATTTCGCCAGCAAGAAGAACCGCACTCCACTACACTTATATTTTCATGCAAATTTTATCATACGGAATTACGAATCAAGGCAAAGTGCGCAACGCCAATGAAGACGCATTTCTCATCGACGAAGCACATCAAGTATTCGCCGTTGCGGATGGCCTTGGCGGACTCCCCGGCGGAGCCGAAGCCAGCCAGCGTATTATCAAACTACTCCAGCAGACCTATCGCCAAGTGGACGCCGAAGAAGAATCTGCCGACCTCGGCGAACTGATTCTCGGCATCAATCGAATTCTCACCAAAGAAGGCACTGAGGCACATCCCTTCACTGGCTTAGGCAGCACACTGACTATCGCTCAACTTATCAACGATCAGTTACTGATTGGTCATGTAGGCGACTCCGCCGCCTATCATCTACGTGGCGATGACCTTAATAAGGTCACTATCAATCATACCTTGGAGCAAGAATTTATCAAACGAGCTGGCGAAAGTGCACGCAGCAGATATCTAAGCAGCGATGGCTTACATAAAACCACGATCAACCACGCGATGGAACAAGAGTTTATCGAACGTGCTGGCGAAAGCGCACGCAACCTGATGCCAGAAGAATATCCGCATACCCTAACACGCTGCGTCGGCCAAAACGAAAACGTCCGTATCGATCAGTTCCGCCTCACCATCGCATCCGGCGACCGCCTCTTACTTTGCACGGACGGGCTGGATAACATCGTCACAAAACAGCAAATCCACGCCGCTCTTTGGGCCGACGCCACACCCGAAGCCATTTGCCAAGAGCTAGTCGAGTATGCAAACGCAGCGGGCGGACCTGACAATATTACCGTCATCGTCGTCTTCATTCAGTAAATTCAACCCGACAAAAGCGGGGATAACGCCCCTGGAAGTCATCCGAGACCGAGATCGTATCAGACCTCAATTCTCTCCATTTCTTGTTCATGAAAAAGTCCGAAATCTTCCTACCTAAAGTCGCAGCCAAGCCCGACAACATGCTATTCCGTTTCAGCCTCGGCCAAGCCCTTTATGACGAAGGTTCTACCGAAGCCGCTATTCCGCACCTACAGCGCTGCACCGATTCGCGCGATGACTGGATGCTTCCTCGAATTCTATTAGGAAAAGCCTTACTCCAGCACGGCCAGGCAGACCTCGCCAAGCGAATCTTAGAGCACGCCTTACAACTCGCAGTCTCTCAACACCATGACGAACCCGCCGAAGAGCTCCGCAGTATTTTGGAAGACCTGTAACAAACCTTCATCATCGGTCCGCTACGCGGGATTCGCTGATCGTATTATTTAGCGAGCGCCTTGATCGCCATGCACACGCACCGACTGATTTTAGTTCTCTTGATACTGCCGATACTGGCTTTTTTTAAATTATGTCAGTGGGTTCAACCACCCTACGCATTTGCCTACTTACTGTTAATCTCATTCGTCACTTACGCTACTTACTGGTACGACAAACAGCGCGCACAGTCTGGCGCTTCACGTGTGTCCGAAGCTACCTTACACTCCCTTGAATTCTTTGGCGGCTGGCCAGCCGCTTATCTAGCTCAACAACAGTTTCGCCACAAGACTATCAAACGTAGTTACCAGATCATTTACTGGTGTATCGTAGGATTCTATCAATACATCGCTCTCGAAATACTACTACAATGGCGTGCCTTGCATGGGTTCCTCACATTGTTTCAATAATCCCTACCTCTAAATTCTCGCACTCTGCTAGCATATCACGCAATCTACTAACCATGCCCAAACGCGTCGCGATATACTTAGATTGGAATCTCTCCCTACTCCCCGCCATCACCCAGCAGCTACTCAAAACTGCAAACGACGATTGCATAGATCTCAGTAGCGACCTTGTCATCGTTCCCACCGTTCAATCTGGTCGCCGCTTGCGCGAAGCGCTGGCCTTGGCCGCTGGCAACCGCGGCTTGTTTCCGCCAGAGATCGTCACGCCCGACGTCTTTCTTGGGCAAGCAATTAAAGTCGACTCCATCGCCAGTGAAGAGAGCACCATAGCAGCATGGGTCACCGTGCTCGGTGCGATTGACTGCAGTCAATTTGAAGCGCTGTTTCCCATTGCCCCTGAGCAAAACACCAGCTGGCAGCTCGGCATGGCGCAACGCCTCATGCAGCTGCGCAACGAACTCGGCGAAGAAGGCCTCGACTTCAGCCTCGCCGCACAACGCACCGCCGAGAGCGGACATGAGCCAGCACGTTGGGGCGAACTCGCCCGCCTCGAAGGTCTCTACCTTGATCAACTCCAGACACGCGCACTTAAAGACCCCAAACTTGCTCGCCGCAACGCCGCGCAGCACTACATCGCGCCGCCGCAAATCAAGCGCATCATCCTCGCCGCCACCCCCGACCCACAACCGCTGCCGCTCCAAGCTCTCGAACGCGCAGCGCACAATATTCCTGTCGAAATCTGGATCTACGGGCCCGAAGATGCACAGTTCGATACATGGGGGCGGCCGATTACTGAGCACTGGACGCAACGCCCGCTGCTCTTCGAAGCATGGGGCTGCCATCTACAAACCTTTGCCTCGGCCAAAGCGACCGCAGCTACTATCGCCGCAAGCACCCAAGGCAAAGCTCCCGAATCCGTGCTCATCGGACTCGCGGACCCGACACTCAACCCCATCGTGGTCGATGCCCTCGAGCGAGCAAACATACCGAATTACGATCCCGAAGGGCAAGCGCTGCATCTCGGCGGCGTTGGGCGACTCACTGAGCTACTTTGCCAACTTTGCGATGATTGTAGCACCACTACGATCCGTACACTCCTACAGCACCCTGACGTTCAGCTATGGCTTAACACCAGCAGTGACGAGTTACTACGCCAGCTCGATCGCCTGTTCAAGGACCACCTCGCGCCCGACCTGGCCACACTGATCCACTTTGCCGCGCGTAAAACAGACTCGGCACTGCACAACGCCCTCGCACAACTCAACACACTCGCCGCAGAGCTCAACACATCAGGCAACTTCAGCAACTCACTCGCGCAGGCGCTGCAGCACATCTACTCGACGAAACAAATTGAGACCTCCGGCCAAGCCAACACTCAATGGAAGGAGCGTGCCGACGCCGTCCGTCAGCTACTCAACAACGCCGCCGAAGCAGAAAACTTATTTTCAAAACTCCCCAAAGCGTTCAGCCGCTCTGCATTTCGGCAGAGCCTGCAGCGCACTAAAGTTTATCCCGACCGCCCACGCGAAGCGCACGACCTACTCGGCTGGCTCGAACTTTTGTGGAATGATGCGCCCCACCTCATCCTTGCTGGTCTTAACGAAAGCATCGTGCCCGAGTCCGTAACCGGCGATGCCTTCTTGCCCGAGGCTCTGCGCGAGCAACTCGGCCTACGCACCAACGCACAGCGCTTCGCCCGCGACGCCTACCTACTCGAAGCACTCTGCCGCCGACGCGCAGGCGAACATGGCCACATCGACATTCTCGTGCCACAAGTGGGCGACGATCACACGCCATTGAGACCCTCACGCCTCCTCTTTCAGGGCGCGTCCGACACACTCCTCAGCCGCACTCGACAGCTCTTCCGCGAGACCGAAGACAGCCGCGCTAAAATTGAGCACAGCGCCGCGTGGAAACTCTCGCCGCCCCTCGACCTACCGCTGCCGACCAAGATCTCCGTCAGTGCCTTTAAGGATTATTTGCAATGCCCCTTCCGATTCTTCCTCAGGCACATTCTGAATATGCGCCCAATCGATATCGAAACACGCGAGCTCAATCCCGCCGCCTTTGGCAACCTCGTGCACGACACCGTCGCCGAGCTCAATGGCCGCACAATTGACAGTAGCACGGATCCAGACGCCTTAGCCAAAGAGCTACATGCCATCGCTGAGCAAACGCTCAAACACCGCTATGGCGACAAGCTATCCTTTGCCCTGCGTCTACAGCACGAAGCCATCATGGCGCGCATCTACGCCTTCTGCCAACACCAAGTCGAAGACACCCAAAATAATGAGAGTATCAAAATACTGAATACAGAAGAAGCCTTCGGAATCCCCCTCAGCGGCTTTACCATTAAGGGCCGCATCGACCGTATCGATCAACGCGGCGAACGCCTCGAATTGATCGACTACAAGACCAGTAACTCAGCCGCTAATCCCGAAAAGACACACCTCGCGGTCGTCGCAAAAAAAGCACCACCCAAGCACCTCCCCGAGGAAGCCTTCTTCGAGCACGAGGGCAAGCCCTACCGCTGGACCGACCTACAACTCCCACTCTACGTCCTCGCCAAACACGAAGCCGGCGGCCAG